>QWCZ01000004.1_pt1 | contig 243652 bp, 220 predicted proteins | sample 1972651 | NCBI WGS metagenome assembly QWCZ01 (sample SAMN09866695, study PRJNA288562) | Human oral metagenome isolate pre1_saliva, whole genome shotgun sequencing... | isolation source: mouth | host: Homo sapiens | place: USA: California
CCAGCTATTATTGAAACTGATAACGAACACTTATTCGTTACATTAGAAGAGAAAACTAACTGGTCTAATAAAGCAGGCAGTCATTTAGCTACAGAGAATATTAATGGTCTTATGTCCAAAGGAGATAAAGTTAAATTAAACTCTGTAGATATGAATGCTAACTACTATGTCCATCCACAAACACATGATCCTTCCATTATTATGGAAGACTCTAATCATAGATTTGTAACAGATGATCAAATCTTAGCTTGGAATAGTAAACTCGATGGATCTTTAGCAACAGCTGAGTCTAATGGTGGTATGTCTAAAGAAGATAAAGCTAAATTAGATTCCATCGAAGAGGGTGCTAATAAATATAAGCTCCCAGCACAACTACCACCAACTATCATTGCTCAAGATCCTAATAATAGATTCTTTACTGATCAAGAAAGACAATCTCTTGCTGATAAGAAAGACTCTAAAGCAATTCTATTAGGTACTGCAGAGTTCAATGGTAGAACTGGTACTATTATCCCACATAGCTTTGAGAATACATCATTCTCTGTAGCTATTACCCCAACAGCAAACCCTAATGGTTTGATTGGTGAGGTATGGGTTAAGAAAACTAATACAGCTTGTATCGTATACTGCTCTGGTGCAGGTGATGCTAAGATCCCATTCGATTACATGCTGATTTATTATAACTAATCAACAAAATAATATAGACTCAAGATGGACACGATCTTGAGAATATCTCTTTTACTACAATATTACTAAAACTTTTTTGGATACCCATATAGGCAATGCCTATATGGGTTATCTACTGTCTCATGAATGAAAATATAATTTTGGATATATATTATAACTGTGTAGTAATTAGTAATTTTGTTTTATAGTTAAGGAGGAACAATTACTATGGAAAAGAAAAAATTTGACATCAGAAGTATCATCTTTGATTTTAAGAAAGCGGACATTATTGGTACGTATGGCTTAAATAGTGATACTAAGAGAACGGCTTGCTATGCAGCCAGAAACAAAAAAGTACTCGTTACTGTATGGACAAATGAGTACAAAAAAGATGGAGATTTTGAGACTCCAATGATTAAGAAAGAAGAATCTGTAAATGTATCTATGGATCAAGACATTTATAAGGGTAATACACTAGAGGATATGATTGCTAGTTTAAACGGTGGTGAGTTTGCTATCTCTCAAGATAGAAACCACCCAAATCTATTGAAAATTGCTTGTCGTGATACTGCAAAAGTATTAGATACTGATGAGAAAGGTAAACCGACATTCAGATATACTGCTACTGCAGATATCTATGTTGACGTACCTAAATACTTTGACCCTATGACTATTATTCGTAAAATTGAATCTGAAAGCCCAGCATACTTTACATGGACACATGTTGATTTTAAAGATAAGCTAGTTATTGGTAATATTGGGTTCAATTTTATCAATACGGTTATTAATGCTATTCTCAGCGAGGAGCAATGGTAATATGCGATACAGTATAAGTGAAAATAAATCATCATATAATCGTATAAAGTCTTCTATCTTTAATAATGGTATACTTAGAGAAGAATCTGCATATGTAGATTATGATCAAGATACATTGGTAATTAAGTCTGTATTAACGTTTAAGAATACAGCATTAGAGGAAAATACATGTAGTGCTATGGGTGCAAAAATTCGTTTAGTAACTGAAATAAATGTACCAGCTGTCGTATTAGATATTGACGGTATTGTTGTAGATGATAGAGTTGAGTCCACACTACGTTTAGTTAACGATGATAAAGAAGCTAGTGTAGACTCTACTAAAACAACCGTAATTTATAATACATACAATGATGGCTTCTTATTCAGCACAGAGTATAGCAAGCTATTAAATATGATTCATATCAGAAATAAAAGAATCAATAATATCGAAGAGAAGATATATAAACGTGACTTCAAGTGGTATATTGATTTTGACGTTTCTAGTAAACTATATACTTCAACAATAAAAGCTCAACCATCTCTAACTAAGGGGTTAGAGACTTATACTATGTATATAGATGACGATACTCATGCATGTACACATACATCAGCTAAAGGTATTATTGATGAGCTATTAGCTATACCATACACATTCCACGGCACATCTATAAACTATAGCTCAAGAGATTATACTCTTGGGGCTGGGCACTTTGTAGTTGCTAATGTAGTATCCGAAAATGAAGCTAATAGAATTATTCTAGATATACATAATAAGACTAGGAATATTGCTAGGCTTCTTATTTAACAAGGAGAACCACTATGTTTGATTTCAGAACTAAATTAAATGAATTCCGTCTAATGACAGTTACTGGTGTAACAGTAGATCTTGAAGATTCTACCAAAGAAGTAAACTATCTATATATCAATAAAGATAATCTTAAAGTTAAAGTCAATACAAGAGAAGTATGTAAAGACTTGAACTTTGAGTTCTATTCTCTAAATGAAGAGAATGAATACAATAAGGAAGATATTCCTGAAGAAGAATACACTAAAGGTGTAGGTGTTAATGTAATGGACTTAGTTGATATCCATGAACAGCTATCATCTGCTCATGATAGTGAAGGACCAATTACATTAGAAGCTGTATTTGATAAAGCTCGTAATGGTAGCTTAGATATCGTTTATAACCCATTTGATGACGTTATGACTTTCCATATTAACCATTGGTGTGCATTTGCTACTGACAATGAAGTTGGTTTGCAAACCAATACAGAGATCGAATATACTCTACAATCTTTCAAAGAGTTATCAGAAACAGCTATCTTTGATTTACTACTAAAGAATCAAGGAGAAGAGTCTGCATTTACTGTAATGCCTATGTCTGAAAGTGGTAAGATCGTTTACAAGTTCTCCTTATATGATGCTGATGCTTTTAACACTATCAACGATATTGTAAACGATTATTTGATTTAATATAGGAGAAGACTATGGCTAGAAAAAGCAAGCATATCAATATGAAATCTATCGAAGAGGTAGCTGATATTGAAACACCTCAGGAAGAAGAGGTTGTAGTTGAAGAGACTACAGTTGAAGAACAAGAGCCTGTAGAGGAAGTTAAACAAGAAGTTCCTTTAAAGGAACTAATTGGTGAAGAAGAACCACGTGAAGTTCTTTCTTTTGATAACTTAGAAAGCTATAATGATAAAGCTCTTCGTGATAAGATGCTTGACTTATTAGATGTAACTAATGAAGTTAGTTTCTTAATCGATGATAGTAATGAACCATATCGTTACTACATCACTAAAGATAACTCTCGAGTATATTTCTATTCTAAAGGTGCTAATGTAACGACTTTAAAAGAAGTACGTAATCTTATCTTAGATAACTTAGCTAAAGTTGGTCATAATGATCAAGTATTAGCTATTGCTGTAGATACAGATTTGAGTTATCGTTATTATGAAGATGAGTCTTTGAAACCTGTATTAACTATCTCTCGTACAATTAATCTTGTAGACAAAGATAATAAACAGGCTTCCATCGTATCCCAATACGTTATTGAAGCAGAACGTGATGTAGTGGATATGTTTAAAGCATTATGTCGTGAACTATCTCAACGTAGTTTGAATAAAGATGTCGTATCCGTTGAATACACCAAAGATCTAGGTGTAGCGTCTATTCGTGATAAATACATCGGTATCAATGAAGTGATTCATACATTAGACGATATGTATCGGGTATAATAAAATGAAATCTGTGTTAAGATTTGAGTTAGAGGGTGAGTATATCACCCTCACTCGATATGATAACTTTGGGAATGTTATAGGAACAAGAGAAGCGATGTATCCTGACATTTGTATGGAAGAAGAATTGATTTGTTGTATAACTGAGATATTCGACACTGTAGTTAAAGGATATAATAGTGACGTAGTTAAACTAACCACTCTATATGATGATAAGTTTATTAATGTAGAGGTTTGTGTTAAAGATAGCACTATTACGTTCGATAACTATTATGACGAATTCCAATTAGCAGATATAATGGACACTCTTATAGAGTCCAATATGACTGTAGATAATTTCCATTTCTTACGAGGTGAAATGATATGAGTGACAGAGAAATATATGATGGTATATATAAGACCGTAGCTGATATTGTATTTGAGAAAGGATTGGCTAGAACCCAATCTACATCAATACATTTAGATGGTGATGGCCATATAGGCATTACATATTCTACAGGAGCTATGCATATTACTGATGAAGAATATCGCATAGGTTCTAATATCGAAGTCAATGTATTTGATCTAGATATGAATAAAGAAACTGTAGAGTCTTTAAAAGATATGCTTCTTATTTTACACTCTGATGCGTATGAACGATATGCTGATGTGGAAATCAAAACTAATGTATTGTGTGCATTACCAGATACTATTGAGTTTGATGAGATCTATAATACTGGTAACCATTATGCACCAACAGCTCATCTACTATATGACGATGAAAAAATCTATAGTATCGACTTATCCGGTTTCGTAGCCCCTGAAGATATCCTAAAAATCAAAAGCGATCTAATTGATTACTTTACAGGTTTTGAATACGAATTCCATTAATTATTACTAACATATTTGTATCTCAATCGTATACAAATAGGAGTAAATAAGACAATGGATATTTTTATAATAGGATTATCGGCAGCATCCTTAGTATCCCTACTGGCGTATGCTAGTATTCACTTTGACTGCCGATATAAACAGGATTTTTACGAATCTGTGTATAAGAAATAATTAAACCAGGTATAGGAAATTCCTATACCTGGATAATTTTTTTTTGGAGGTATATATGCTAAACAGAGTAACACTAATACATGGCTGTGGTTATGAAAAGTTTATTGAACGATCTGATTCAATGTTTAACGACTATACTACAAGTGATAGTAGAAAATTTTATACGATTAATAGAAAAGACGACAAAGCACCAGAAGTATCTTATGATAAACTGATTCTTGTAGATGAAACAAACCCAGATGAAATTTATGAAGCTAGTATGGAAATTCGTACATCTAATTTAAAATTATTTAAGCCTAAACTAGATACACCTATGGCATTTGCTCACTTCTATGATAACGTCATAGATAAATTAGACAATGTGCAGTTAATACCAAGCGTTCCATTAAGCTTTAGTGAAAAAGAGCAGACTATATCTATAGGGCAGATGTACAATATCTATAAAGGTGATAAACTAATATATACAATAACATTTGGTATGTCTGAAGCATTAGATAATGAGGCTGCAGATTATGTAAGAACTTTATTCGACTTAGCTAAGAAGCATGATGACTTCTATAATATAAAATATAAGTTCCATCTATCTGATCCAGGCTTCAGTACTATTCATTTACTTGGAGTAAGAGACTCTGGTATATCTGAAGCATTAGAATACGTATATAACGATCTTCTATGTAGTAATGTGTAAACAAAAGAATATCCCCATATAGGCAATGCCTATATGGGGTATATTATTTTTTAGTAAAAGTTAATATTTATACTTATATACTATAATTGTGTATGGTAGATACAGCTACCGATACCAGCTGTATCTAAATATATCCATACACTTGTAGGAGGATATCCTACAAGCCATAAGGAGGTGAATCCCTATGGCAGGTTGTGTTATGAATTATCATAACACCTTGGCTGAGCGTGCGTCCAATCACGATTGGATGGTTCGTTATTGTCAAGATATAGTCTATGATTATGTCTATGGCAATAACGACGTAACCTTAGCTGAGGCTAAGCAAGCCGAGGCTTATTTAAATAAGCACGGCGTATTTGTAACTGTTGACCTAGATATGGTTAGATAGTTACTAGATATATACATGGGTAAAGATACTCTTCTTTACCCATGTATTATTTTTTATCGTAAAAGTTAATATTTGTGATTATATACTATAATTGTGCATGGTAGATACAGCTATTAGTAGTAGCTGTATCTAAATTTACCCATACACTTGTAGACTTATAGTCTACTTGCCGAAAGGAGGTGACTCCCTATGGCGAACCCAGGTTGCGTAGGTAACTACGCTAACCAACTAGTGGAACGTTCAGCCAATGTTGGTTGGATGATCTGCTATTGCCAAGATATAATCATAGATTATGTATCTGGCAATAAAGGAGTAAGTTTAGCTGAAGCTAAAAGAGCTGAGGCTTATCTGCTCCAACATGGTGTTAGTCTTACTATTGATTTAGATAAGATCTAATACCGATTAATAATACATGGGTGGGTTACCCACACCTACCCGTGTATTATTTTTTGTGTTATATGTATATTATTTTAAACCAAACGCTTCCATAGGATCCATTTCAACCATTTTTACTTGACTATCATGGAACGCTTTCATGGCAACGTTTTTAAGTTTAGATGCTACTTGTGGAGCAGCCGCACCAATATTCGTCACACCTAGACGGCTGAAGATATTACCAGCACAGGCATGACAAATACCATCTTTAGACTCACACATAGAAGAGAATCTAAACTGTACAGTTTTACCAAGATATTGTTTCATATTCTCAGAAGTCAACTCTACTAGTTTATTTCCCTCTTTCATGTAGCAGTATATATATTCTTTGATATTGTTTTTATTTAATGTGACAGTTATAGTACGTTTTGTGCCACAATCACTACCCTTTTCGAGAGCAGTAACATGTTGGCATGCTGGTAATAATAGTTTCTCCCAATAACCACCAGTCTCTGTACGGTTAGAACGTGCATAAGGACCTTCAGCTAAGGAGTTAGCAAAGTCTGCATATTCTTCTTTAGTAATACCAGTCATATAGTTAGACATGATAATATTATAACCCTTAGTAGGATCAGGGTTTTTAGTGATACCACGAATAACAAACATGTTTTTGAAGTTATTACCAATAGAAGATTTAGCACCACTATTATAAGTATCCATAGATGGATCGTCTTTAAGAATCTCTTGAGCTAAATCCAATAACTCTTCTTGGATTTTTAATACAACCTTAGGGTCTTTAGCATCTAACTCTTTACGATATTTCTTAACCAGTTCAGCTTTAGCTTTATCGATCTTAGTAGTGATAGTCAATAATTTCATAGTATAGCTTGTAGACAAGATATTTACATATGGCATAAACTTTTGACCCTTCATGATAAAGTCTTGCATAACTTTAATAGTTTTTCTTTCTTCAAGAATAGCGTAAGATAAGTCCTGCATGATATCACCAACCACTTTCTTAGTGATAGGTTTATTGATATACCCAAACATATCAAACATATCCTTTTCGATGAATACTCTATTGAATACCCATATACCTACAGTTGTAGTAAAAGCATTCTTATTCTTTTTTCCTTCTGGACCATATGATCCAGCTGGAATTGTAATTAAATCATAAGTATTGAACCGACGTTTACCATCGAATTCACCAAACATACCAAGCACTGTAGATGTCTTAGTACCAAGTTTCTCATCTATAGATAAGATATATTCTATATCTTTAGTATTAGTAATTCTATTAGATGTACGTTTCATTATCTATTACCTCCTTGCGGTTTATTAGTATGTAAAGTCAATACTTTACAGCACCAAAAACATCTATGTAATTCAAACTATTCTGCCCCGTTTTGGGGTTTTTATGGAGGAAAAAATAAATGGACTCTAATTTTAATAATGAAAATAAAGTCTCTTATCATGAGCTGGCTCCTAGTTTACAGGCAATGCTTGATGGTAAAGCCAATATTTCTGTAATCAATGCCCATGTAAATGACAATGCTCGTCATATTACTAATGATGAACGTGCTAAATGGAACGCTACATTACAAGACGCTAATAACTGGGCTAAGAACTATATTAATGGTCTTTTAGGTGACTTCGGTGGTCAAGGTGTAACTTTGATGGATGTGGTCAAATCTAAATTAGATAAGACTGAATTTGAAAACTTCAAAAAGACATTAGCAAGAATTGCGTTTACTGGTTCCTATAACGACTTAACAGATAAACCATCTGGTATGTCTTATTCTGATACTGCCAATAAAGCATTAACTGCTGATAAAGCTAAATTAGCTGATCGTGCTACTACTGCTGATCGTGCAGCTATTGCAGATATGGCTGAAGACTCCAAACGTGTTGGTGGTATTCGTGTAACTATTAGTGGTACAGCTCCAACTAGCCCTGAGAACAATAAAGAGATTTGGTTCAATACCACAAACCTAACAGTTTACTTCTACGTAAACAACCAATGGAGAATGACACGTTGCTCCGTAGCGTAAGTCCTTTAGAGGAGACTTTCTATAATATTCGCAATGTACAACTAATGATGTCAACAGGGTGTAATCTTAGTTGTAGGTACTGCTATCAGGATGATAAGAAAAATAAGAATATGTCTAAAGAAGTTATGGAATCTTTTATAGACTTCTTATGTGATACAAATCCTGAGACTAGTACACTAATTGATTTCTTTGGTGGTGAGCCATTAGTAAATTGGGAAATCATTAAGTATGGTCTTGAGCTAATGGAAGATCTAAATCTATTACATAAACTATACTTTATGATATCCACTAATGGTACACTTATAACTGATGAGATAGCATATACTTTAAGCAAGTATAATGTCCATGTCAATATCTCTGTAGATGGTACACCAGAAAAGCATAACTATGAACGTAATAACTCTTACGATAAAACTATACAGGGGTTACGTAAACTATATAATTATGGTCTTTGTAGAGATATTACAGCTAGACTTACATTCCCAAATAACTATTTTGGGAATATAGAAGAGCATGTAAAGAGTGTATTAAACTTAGGTATCCCTGAGGTTACATTTGCTGCTATATTAGCTGGTGGTATTACAGAAGAAGAACTGGCTACATATGAAGAATCAATGTACAGAACGTCTATACTTATTCTTAAGTATGTAGAATATGGTTTAGCAGTCATTCCTAAATATATGAGAAATCTATTATCTATGGAGCACCTTAGTTCTGATTTTAAACCTAGACGACCATGTCATTTTAAAACAGATACTGGGTTTGTTGTAGATACAGATGGTGTATTATTCGGATGCTCTATTGCACCTAATACTGATTTTGAAGATCATCAATATCCTTGTACTGTAAATACAGCTAAGAATGATTGTATTAACTGTGAGGCTAGGAATATGTGTACACCTTGTGCTATGGAAAATATGCTATCATCAACTAAAGATTATCATTTAGTGGCCGAAGATAAATGTGCTCTAATTAGAGCCAAATATAGGGTTGCTTTACGTATCCATGATTGGATACTTCGTAATAAGTTTGGTAGCCCAACAATGAGTAGACTAAAGGAGAATCATAGTCTTGGGGAAGATAAATATGATTTATCCTTGCTAATGTAAAGTTATTATATAAGGGGAATTTGTAGAAAGACATGTTTTTAGAGTTTAAAGAAATAGGGAATGATGTGAGAGAGATCGTATTCTATCTCACTAATGATAATAATATTGAATGTGATTACTTACCATCTAAGGGTAAACAATATATGTCCTTTAAGGTGATAGATGCTATGATAGAAAAGATCACTAAGATCTTTAAAGATTATCGTCGTGTATATACTATAACCTTCAAGGGCGGCGAGCCTTTGTTGTGTTGGGATAAGATCACTTATATTATAGATAAGCTTAAAGAGAATAATGTCATTTGTAGATATAAGATCCATACTAATCTTACGCTAATGACATTAGCTAAAGCTAAAGTTATTAAAGCAAATGCTATTGATCTAGTATGCTATTTAGATGGTGAGGAAGAGCATAATAATAAACACCGTACTGGTTATAAAGATGCTATCCGTGGATTAACTTGTTTACGTGAGTTAAATATTCTTAAGACTCATGCAACTATCCATATGACTTTAATGGAAGATACCATCAAATATTTTGAAGATAACTTTGATTTTATTAGTAAACTAGGAGTTAAAAGTATCTTATTTGAACCAGCTGAATCTATTGATATCGCTGGTAAGTTTAAGACCAACCTAAAGAATGCAACTAAATATGCTTATGAGCAATACTTCAAGTTTACTAAGAACAAGTTTGATGCATTATACCTTACGTCTTATTTAGACTATATAGTTCCAGATTATAAAGATACTTCAACTGATAGTAACTTCTTTACTTCAGGACAACTATATGTATCCCCGTATGGTAAGATATATGCTAATAGACTGGCTCTGGTTAATAATACTAGACACATCGGGAATGTGTATAGTAACCAATTAGTATTTCCAGAGCCGATAGATGTCCACAGTCACCCTAAGTGTCGTGGATGTGTGGCTAAGAATGTATGTCAATCTTGTAGCGATATAGCTACGTTTGACTCTAAATATCCACATCAAAATATCTGTCAACTGAACAGAGCCATTGCTGAAGTAGCAAAAGAGTTTATGGAAGACTGGAAGTATAATACTGCTGGTATCTATAATAAGAAGATTAAAAAGAATATTGTAGAGTCTACTAGTATTATGAATAGTCTATACATTAAACTAAAAAGAACCTATACTATTAATGATGAAACTAGGCCAATCATCAAGTCATTTATGACAGCTTATGGTAGAGACTATATCTGTGAACGCAATGATCCTCCTGAGAAGTTGAAGAAACTATATGAAAGATTTAGAATGATCCTTGGAGGAAACAATGGAAAACTTTACAACCGTATACAGCAAACCTCAAGCTGTAACAATGTTGTTAACTAATGACTGCAACTTAGCTTGTAGTTATTGTTTCGAATCTAATAAAGGTAAAGACTATATGCCAAAAGAAATGGCATTAGATATTATTAAGGCTACATATAACGTAGTTGACCCAATGGCTGGTATCTTCACTTTAAACATGTTTGGTGGAGAGCCATTAATGAATTGGGATACATTTAAAGCCGTATGTGATTATGTCTTAGAGAATAATCTTAAGATTCGTATTACTGCAACAACTAACCTGACTTTACTTACTGATGAAATGATTGATTATATTGATGAGCTTTCTATCCCAATCTTAGTATCTGTGGATGGTATCAAAGAAGTTCATGATAAGCATAGATGTAATAGTTTCGATAAAGTTATCGAGAATATGAAAAAGCTTATTGATAGAGACTTAGGATATCTTATTGAAGCACGTATGACAGTTGCTCCAGATACAGCTAAGTATATGTATGAATCAGTTAAGATGCTAGTTGACTTAGGTATTAATAATATTGCTAATGTACCAGCATCTGACTTAGATTGGGATGCTCAATCTATTCAAGATTATAAAGATAATTACGAGAAGATTCTTGATATGTATATCGATATCTTGAATGATGAAACTAATAAACGTAATATATCTCTATATAAAGTAGACCAAGCATTAAACTTAGCATTAGAACCTATCAAAGAAGATACTTCTATGTGTAATATAGGCAATCCTAGATGGGTTATTGTAGACTGGAAAGGAGATATTTGGCCTTGCCCAGATTATCCGACTACAGATAATGTAGATTTGATTGCTGGCAAGATAGGCAACTTCTATACTGGTGTAGATGAAACTAAGGTTGACCCTAAGCCTATGGTTGCTACATATGAACTAGAACGCTGTAAGGGATGTGAAGCCATCTCTATCTGTAAGTCTGGTTGTCCTTATGAGAACTATACTAAGAATGGTAAGTTTAATGAACCGACTATTGGTTACTGTACTTTACAGAAGGCCTTTGTAGAAATCATTAAAGCGTATCAAGATAAGTTACTTGAAGCGACCAATATCCGTTCTAGACAATTAAACGTCTTAATTGAAAATCTCAAAGTCAAGAAGTACTATGATGATAAAGTTAAGACAGTCAATCTATTTGATAGAGAGTTTGGTGTAAGATTAAATCATTTCGTTGAGAAGTATGAGAATCTAAATAATAAGGGTAATATATTACCTAGCTTTGATACATATTTTAAACACGAATTAATGACCATTAATGCTATTGTAGCAGCTATGGTTGGTAAACGAGTTGAGTTTGTGGAGGATTAATTTTACATGCCAACACAAGTAAAAAGAGGGAATACTGTTAGTTACAGTATTCCTGATAAAATAGATAGAACTAAAGATAATATAGTAGCCAAGGCTCCGTTGGTTGATATAGCTAGTGCTATTGCTGTTAATCTTAAAGAAGCAAAATCACTAGAACGCATTCGTGCTGGATTTGGTTCCCCAGAAAATCGTATTAGACGTGATGCTAGTGTCGGAGATATAGTTGAGAGATTTAGTAGCAGTATTGTAGTTGGTGAATCCCTCAAAGCATCTAGCATGAATACTTTATTAGGTATGGCTTCTGAATTGATGAGTAGTACTTTAGGTATTAGCAAATCAATGGAAGGTTATACTGTTGAAAAATATGACATGCCTGGTAGATTCACATTTATTCCGCCTAAGGGTACTAAAACAGTATTGCTTGGTCTTTGCGGTGCTGGTGGTTCTATGGGTACTAATGGTGGTGATACTAACTTTAATGAGGTTATTGTTAAAGGTGGTAACGGTATTTACATTGATAACGTATTAGCTGGCGTTACCGGATATAAGATGGCTTTATTTGAGACAAGATTTGGATATTACGGTAGACCAGAATCATCTACTGATTGGTATAGTAACCGTAGAGGTATGCACTACGGACAACAAAGCACTGGATTGCCTGGAGACTTTATTACTACAGCTTTAAATGTTAAAGGTGGATCAGCACAATCTATTACTGTAGGTACACCTGGTGCTCCTAAATGGTACGGTGATCCTACTAAGAAACCAACACAAGGTTTTGTATACGTAGCATATAAGACTGATGGTGATGATACTGCATATGGTTTAGATAAAGTGTATACGGTACCAGGAAACTATGAGTTTACCGTACCATCTGGCGTATATAAAATCTCTGCCGTATTAATTGGTGGTGGTGCATTTACTATTAGTGGTACAATAGAAGCTAAAGTAGAAATCTATGAGTATATGGGTCGATATATCAAACAAGGGGATTTCAAGAATTTCCCTGCACAACGCTATAAGCATTTAGATAGAGTGCTTGATGGTCTTAAATATACTGGTGACTTTGTACGATATGATAACCCACGTCAAGGTAGCTGGCCAGATACAGGATATCGTGCACCACATACATATCAAGTTGTAGGTTATGTCCCAGCACATTTACCTGGTGCTAATGGTGAAGCCACTGTATTTGGTAATATAACTGCAAATGGCGGTAGTCGTGATAATATCTCTTTAGCAAACGACTCTGGTTGGAATCTTAACTTTGATTCTCAACGTGGCCCAACTGGACGTGGTATGTTTAAAGATGGCCTTAACCAAGCAGTTGGCGGTCAAGGTGAGTATAAACGTGTAGTATTAGACGTTTATCCTGGGCAAAAGTTTAATGTACACGTTGGTTCTGGTGCTAGATATGAATCTAATGGTGCATTTAAAGCTAATGATGGTGCTGTGGGTATCATGTATGGTGATTATAGACAGATTTCTAGTGGATTATTTAGAGCTATGGCTCCAGGGGACTTATATTCTGGCGCTGTATTAAACTTGATGATTGGTAATCTCCATGTATTGAATAAAGCGTTCAATGACCTAGAGAATACATACTGGGAAAATGATTTATGTAAGACTTCTTGTCAAGTATCCTGTCAAGCATCTTGCCAAATTGCATGTCAAAACTGCCAATATGATACATGCCATAATCAGAACTGTGGAGGATGGTCGTAATGAAACTATTTATAACTGACGAAGTATATGACTATCTTAAAACAAGATCTGATTATACCGAGTTTGATAAGCTATATAAAGAGATAACTTGTGGTGAAACTATTAAAGAAGAACTAGAAGCTCAATATAATATTATCACTACAGGGCCATTAGCAGAGTATTTTAATAAAGTTAAAACTGAAATAAGAGAATCTCATCCAGATATCTATAAATATATCACTTATACATCTGATATATCTAGTGCTACATTAGCTGCTATAGTTAGCGACTCTAATACATCTAAGAAAGATAAGATGTATGCCTTATTAAGGTTATTTACCTATAGCTATGCTGATGGTATTCATTTTGAATACGTATTAGACTTCGTAAATATGTATAATGGGTTAACCGATGAAGAGTTAGCTGCATTACCTAGTTATATCCATGTAAACTATATTGAGCTAAATGGGTATTTCCTATACAAGGTAATGCAAGATAACCATGAAACGTTTGATACTACAGCTTATGATAAGCTAGTAGACCATTATACTAAAGTCAGAGCTAAAGTAGCAACGTATTATACTGATACTGATAATATAGAGAATATATGGCTTGAAGTACAAGCTTACTTTATTAGACTCTTACATAATGACTTGACAAATACAGCTTTAGATCTTATACTAGAACGTATAGCGTTAAATCATGAGTCTTTAAATACTAAATACAAATATACGTCTCTAGGTGTAATGTGGTTGTATGAAATGTATATGGAAGTAAGCTTTAATGGTGGTAATTATCATGGATTTATCTTATGGGCTTATAAACTATTCCGTTATATAGATAGTGCTTTAGCTGATCATGAAGCGTTATTTGATGGACTAAGATTCTATGATAAAGTTAATGTAATTGCATTTGCCATCATAGTTAGACGTCTATTAAATATCAAAGAGATATTTATCAATCTAGTACAGCTACGTCTATTCAACTTAGAATTCACTGATGAGCTATTCTTATCAGGTGAGGGTATTACTAATGTAAATCTTACATCTAAACCATCTAAAGATGCTATGATATCTTTTAAGAACTACGTAGATGTATGGTTAAACAGTAATAAGAAGAAACTTCTTGAGCTTAGAGATGATGCTTCCACTATGGAAGATTTCCGAGCTATTATTAAAGACTATTTACACACAATCTAGGAGGTGATAGTTTATGGGTATAGAATTTAATATGAATAACCGATATAGATGGACTATCCCCGATGTTCCTTATGTGGTTAAGAAAGACAATAAAACAACAACCGATATCCCAGCTAACGTGGATATTGCATTTGATAGACATTTTGTAGATACTACAGTACGTGGTTTGGTAGAATCATATCAGACATGTGTAGCTATTTATACTGAAATGAAACAATTATCATATAACCCACCATCAGATTCTAATGGTAGAAACTATTGGGAAGGCAGTACACCTAAGTATCGTCAAAATCAAGATAATAATATCGATAAAGATCATGCTAATAAGATGAACTTCAATAACCCACCATCTAATGGTGATCATCCATCCCGTATAGTAGATCTAAATAGACTATTGAATAGTGAATATGTGGATGGTAATGTATTAGAGAAGATCTTAGACTATTATGGTACATATAGCCAAAGTGTTGGTGGTGGTGTATCCATTAATGAACGTATTACGATTAATGCTGACCGTATTGAACCACCGGCTGCTAATATTGTAGATGCATTTAGAGATGCTAGTGGTAATACTAAGTTCCCAGCCAGAACTGATGGTCAAAGCTATAACCAGCCAATCAAATTAGAATGGTTTGCTAGACTACGTGAGAACTTAATCAATACGTCTAACTTCTTCATTAAGAATAATGGTAAGTTTTATGATGTGAATGGTTACTGTGTAATTGGCTGCCAAGTTAACTGTCAATCCACATGCCAATTGACTTGCCAACATCGTCAATTAGGTGATGATTTCTTAAAACTTACATTCTTACAAGATGATGACCATCGTGAATATATAACTAAACTTGGTTGGGAAACATATAGACACTCTGACCATGACCATAATATATTCATTTTCTTCTATGATCCTTGGGGTAGACGTTGGATGTATAGAAATAAGTATCGTGGTAATGAAGATGGTTATTATTTATTACGAGACCAAAACGATACAAACTCTATTCCTAGAACTCACCACGCTGATAATAATACTAATTTAGAATGGTATCCTGGTGCACCATACGACAACCCTAAAAAATATCATTGGGAAATGAGGTATAATAGAAAGACTGGTAACACTGACTTAGTCAATACATTAGACCCTAACTTTAATAGCGATGGTGAGTATAACGTTTATAACGGTTGGGCTGATTGTAGTGGTTGTGAAAATAAATAATGAATAACGATTATAAAGAAATATACCTAATGCTTACTGAGGCTTGCCCTAATAGATGTGAGTATTGTTATATTAAGGGTAGAGATAACCCTAAGAGTATGACATTTGAACAGATTGAAGAAATAATACGTGTAGAAAATCCTACACGTATTATATTCTTTGGTGGTGAACCACTACTCAAGATAGATCTAATAGAGCAAGTATTAGAAAAGTATTATGGTAAGATTAAATTCCAAGTAGTCACATCTACTGTAGTTAATTTTAAAGAGTTTATTGAATTAGATAAGAAGTATCCATTTAGTGAGATACAGTTATCATGGGATGGTTTCTCTGATAAGAACCGTGTTGACACTTGTGGTAATTCTATATCTAAGACCGTATATGATAATATCCAATATGCTATCTCTCAAGGAACTAAGTTCGATGTAAAGTGCGTTATTGGTAATGAGAATATACAAATCTTTGATGAGATACATGAGACTTTCGTAGAATGGAAGAAGAAGTATAATGTCAATGGTGAATTTGTATTAGCCCATAGACCATACTATGCACCAGAATATTTAGAACTATTCCGAGAGAAGTATAAGAAGACATTTACTCTAGAGAGAATGTATATGGAACACATGAATCGTATTATAGCTATCTTACAAGATGATGATAACTTTGGTTCATGTGATGTTGGTAAGTATAAGGTTATTACACCATATGGTGAAGAATCTTACTGTACTGCATTATCTCAAGAAGAGACTGAGTTTGATAAGGATATCTTACAAGCACCATGTACATCTCCAGACTGTAAGGAATGTAAATACAAATGTATTTGTGATGGTGGCTGTAGATATGAACGTTATTCTCAGTTTGGTGATAAGTGGAGAGAAAACCACTTAGATGCTACATGTCAAATGTCTGAAATCATATACACTACCATTAGAGAATGGATAGACTCTTTAGATGATGACGATTACGATAAATTATTAGCTTACGTTAGAAGCTATAAAGATCATTTAGAAAGATACCATCAGGAGGTTACTCAAGAATGATTGACTTTTTACCTGAGCGTATATATAACGCTATTAAAGACGATCAAGAATATGAAAATATTTTGATGTATAGAGAGAACGAATTCCGTAAACTCATTACATTCAAAGACTTCTGTTTATATGATAATGTCTTTATCAAAAACAAAATTAAATGGGAATACTTCACTGGGACTTTACAGAACCTAGTTAAGAAGTATTGCCCAGAATACTTAACTGAATTAGATGTAGCGATCTCTCCTAAGAAGACTAGAGCAGATTACTTAAACATCTACTACAATGATACTAAGATTGACTTAGAAACTAAATTATTCACTTTATCTAGAATAGCTGATATGTCTAAGTATAAAGAGGATTACTTTAACTATCTTGGTATGTATTGTAATTTATACGAAAGTATAGCTAAATCTGATACAGAATTATATTCTGCTATCATTCATTATACGTATATCCAATATGCTACATTAGTATATGCTAAGACATTGCCTAAAGATGCACAGTGTATTTTCAAGATTAAGAAATACTTAGACACATTACGTTTTGGGTATGGTAATCTATCAGCTGATGCATTAAACGTAATCTATATTAATACATTCGTACAATGTATCAGTATTGTATTAGAAGAGATGGAAAATGATACACTAGTTAAAGAAATGCTAGACGATGTACAATTACCAGAATCACTCTTTGAAGTACAATACGGTAGCTATGGTATTACTAAACTAGCACTATGGTATAAGCTCTTTGAGGTAAACTTCTCAGTACGAGACTTTGCTAAATGTAAAGAGCTATTCAATAAAATGATTGACTTAGTTGATGGTAATCTTAGAGAGCCACAATTATTATTCCGTGGGTTATATGTATATAACCAAAATAATATTCCATACTTCTATGGGATATTAAGATTCATATGTCGAATGGTTGGAGCATATGATCCTACAGTGACATTACAGAACCTATCCGAAGAAGATAAGAACTTTATTTCTATCTATGATTGGGATGCTAGTGACTTATTGATTTCTGATAGACTTACATCTGAAACTTTCTATAACTATGCTATTAGAACCAATCTATGGTTCTATAATTCTGCACCTGTACTTAAAGCATATAAATACTTCATCTATGACCAAGCAGGATTACCATTACCTGATGAAGATAAGATAATTAAACCATTAGATGATTTCTTAAGCTCTTTCTTAGATGATGAGCCAGCAGAAGAAGTCGATCCTAATGCGGAAGATAAATAATGTATGATCGTATAGATGCTATCACTTTCAAGATATCTGAATACTGCAATCTTGATTGTGTGTATTGTTTCCAGAAATATGATACAAAAACCAGATATGATGGTTTTACTGATTTCGATCGGTTAGTTCAATTTCTAAGAAAGATGCCTTTAGGTGATACATTAGAATTTAAGGTTACTGGTGGAGAGTCTAGTCTTCATTGTGATAAGATTAGAAGTGCTTATAGAAAACTCAAAAAGTTAGAACGATATAAGAACGTAAATGTAGAATTTACGACGATTTCTAACGGAACCAATATAGATGGGTTGATAGGTCTCTGGGATGATGGTATATTAAATCCATGGGGTTGTAAGATATCCTGGGATGGGGTCTTTAGTGCATCTAAATCACGTAAAGTAAAAAATAATTCTTATAATGATGAATATTTCAAAGATATTATCCGTAAGCTAGGTAAATCTGACTATAGAGATAAAATCTTAGTTAGAACTGCATTAACACCAGATACTGTAGATGAACTATATCAAGCATATAGATTTACAGTAGACAATGGTTGTACTAAATGGGAATATTATTTACTTAGTGATTGTGATGAATACAAAGACCCTAAGTTTATAGAGAGACTAAAACCTCAACTATATCATATATACAATGATAGTAAGGAATTTCCAAACGCTATTGTAGCTAACTTAGATGCTATGGCTTACGTGCATACTGATTTATCAGATGCTACTAAGATGCGATGTGTTAGCTGTAGACATCTTGGACATTTCTTACATATAGACATACATGGCAATATCTATCCTTGCGGTTATTTTTCAGATGATTCCTATTACGATGACCAAACATTATCTATAGGGGACATTTACTCAGGTTTAGATAAAAATGCCTTAGAGAACTTTTGTAGAGAGTATAATAATCTTCCTATGTGTAGCATCCAGGATGGTTGTGAATGTTTACATTGTTTTGAGTGCCCAGCTATTAGTCACCTGTACTACAATAATATGCAGTATAAGCTAGGGCAACAATGTAAGATAAGGCATTTAGAATTGGACCTATATAGAGAGTTATTCTCAGACTATACATTTGATATGTCTCGTATACAAAGAAACTTTAATGTATATACTGAGCTTGAGTACCACAAGTGTGGATTATGTGAATCCCTTCCATTCAAAGAATAATTTATTTATTTCGGAGGGACTTTGTATGACAAATTTAGATAGACAACTTAAACGTGCTATTTTCAAGGGTAAACTCTTTAGCATATTTAAGGCTATCTTATTGAATCCTAAAGTGTTGAAAGTTGCACCAAAGATAATCGCTTTTATCTTTAGACGGGTGCAAAAGAGATTTTTGTAATTGATAAGAGAGTTTTTAATCCATGGGTGACCAACCCATGGATTTTTAACACTCTTATAATTTGAACAATTTTTTCATGGAGGTAATATAATGGCAAAATTACATAATACCAGTGTAAATGGTAATCTTAATGCCTCTGGGACAATATTCTCTGGTGGTAGGGCAGTAGCCCCATTAGAGCATACCCATAATGTAAATGCTATAACGGGTCTCGAACAATCCGTAAAAAATATAGTAAACTCTGCACCAGTTAATACATCTACTAACTCAACACAGTTAGGTGGTAAAGCTGCAGATCAATATGCTTTAAAGACAGATTTAACTGCTTTAAGTGAACGCTTAAATCAAATTCAGTACTCTATAACTAAAGTATTTAAGTGCCCTGCGTATACATCTTTTAGCTATGATAATAACTACGTTAAGATTACATTAAGCGATAGGTTAGCTAATAGTACAAATAAAACACTTATTATTGAGGATAATACTTTTAAGTTTGTAATCAACTCATTCACTCAACAGACTTTCTATAATAATAAGATAATCATTAAAGATAAGATTGATATGGATCGATACAATAGATATTCAGATACTAGACCTATCATATATAGAGTCTCCGATACTACTTTTATCGTAGGTGGTATTTGTACATCTACAACTAATGAATTAGCATCTATCACTCTACAAAGTAACGAACCAATCACAGCTAATGATTTTACTATTAGCGCTAGAGACCATACATATAACCTAAATACCGCAAGTGCTAAGACAGTTCTAACGAATAGAGAACTTATTCCTCACTTTGCTAAAAAGTATATAGCTACACCTAATTTCGGTTATTTATATACACTCAGTAAACCAAATGCTTCTGATAGACGTTTAGATATTCATCTAGCTTCCACGACTTCTACCGTGTATATTTATAGTCTAAGTACTACAAATAAATTAGTTTTAGGGTTTAATGGTAATGGTATTATTTTATATTATGCCGAAACACTTGAACAGGATCCTAGCATTGCAATCCATGGATTAGATGCATATATCGATCTATCTACTATACCAAATGATTTTGTTATTTTAGGTGATTGTATTGCTAATTATAGTACGTCAACCATTCCTAGCTTTGCTCCACCAAAGACACTACCAGCAACGAGCGTAAGTATTGATGAAAGAATAGCTTTAAGTTTCAACCAGGTTTTAGATTTACTAGACCGTAGTGTAACTATTAATGGTACAGTTTATGATACTAAATATAATATAGACACAAATAGTACACAAACTTATCCTGCGACTTATATTAATAATCAGCCTGTCATTATCGGTAGTACTAATAATACCATTACCGCCAGAGCCAATGGTGGTAATGCTGATACTGTTGGTGGATTATCACCTAACTCGTTTATCACTACTGATAATTTAGCACATAGATACTTCTCTAAAGTTGCGGTATATGATAATAATAACCATTTAATTCATCCAGATGGTACCGAGGAATGGATTGAATATCAAAGATCACCAGAAGCCGATAACGATATGGATCACTTATAATAGGAGACTATTATGGCTAAATTAACTGATATAAAATATGTAATACGTGGTCGTAATGGTAGAGAAGAGATTACACTATATACCACAAAAGAAGAAGCCGGAGATATGTGTAAAGGGTTTAAGTTACCAGACGGTACTAGAGCTTATGCTGCTATTGGTGAGACCACATCTAAACTAGCTACACAAAAACGCTTCAAGATCCAAGGTAAAGTATATGCTGCTTTAAGAGAAGCCGAAGCTAAGAAAGATAAGATTAGAAAAGCTTATATCTTTAAAGCTGGTAGTCATAAATTTAAAGTACCATTCTGGGCTAAGAAAGTACACTATACGATCTGTAGTGCTGGTTCCGGTATTATCTCTACCAATGCTCCTATATTGGATTTAATAGATCAAGATGGATTTGAAGATAAATCTCACATAGTATTCCCTGTAAATAAAAGAAACTTTAGTATGACTATACCAAATGCTGGCTATTATATTGCTGGTAGTGGTACGTCTATTAGTGTATTAACTGAAACAACAGATGAGTTTGGCTCTAGTTGGAATACGGATGATACTAGAAGTGATATCACTGAAAGTTTTAGAGACTATAATAGAAATGAGCACTGGTTAAAAACTACAGATATTGGTGTTAAGAATAGTGATAATATTGGTGTATACCAAGCATATGATAGCCCATACCAATTCTTTACTACCTTTCCAAAGATTGATAATACCGTTACAAGAAAGAGAGTTTTTATTGCTCCGACTATGGTCAACCCAGATATCAATGTTAATTATGATTACGATGCCATAGTTGATGGTATAAATTCTAACGTTCCATGGCCACCTGGTTGGGACCCTGAAGCAGAGTATAAAACTATTAATGGTACTGATAAAGTAAAATGGACTGTATACAATAAGGGCTTTAAAGCGTTATATAACGTATGCCCTACAAGTGCTATGGTTAAGATAGATAATATTAGTAAGTTTATCAATGATACAATGGCTAAGTATAAGGTTAATCTTATAGATAAAGATGTCTACCATGATGAAGATAACTCACTTATGGTAAATACATTTATCAATCAAGCATATATCTATAATACATACAAACCATTCAAGACATTGTACTCTTCTGGGGTATCAGTGCACTCTAGTAGTACAAATGCACCAACTAAGAACGATGCATTAGTAAAGTCTACTTATGATGCTGCGTTATCATCATATAATGCTAAACCTGAAGAACTAAAGAATAGATATGATAACGTGACTTATTATATGCGTAAACAGTTCTTAGACGGTACTATCTTTGATTATGACTATATGATGCAACTTAAGTCTGCAGGTAACTTAGACGGTATGATTAACTCGTCCATGTTATCTAATATGGATCTTGTTGATGGTGCATATAACTTTGCTACTGGTAGGGCCATATCTAAGAAGCTATCTGAAACTAGAATAGGTGCTAGAGAGGTTGTCTTTGATATTATGTGTCAGGATAATCAAAATAGACAATTGTCTATTAAGTATGGTGGTTCTCTCTTACTAGGCTGGGATAAGTATTTTGATGATGCATATTGTTATGATATAGAAGATATTGATATCTATAAAGCAGATGAGTTTACTAAGATATTTAATCCATTAAGTGGTAATCTAGCTATGGCACCATTCCCTGGTCAAGAAAAGACTGGTACTTGGAATGTGTCTGGTAATGAAGTAATAAGTATTGAAGTTGGCACACACGGTCTACTATATACTGAAGATATGGGCTTTAAGCTTAATAAGTATTTCCATGACCGTGAAGCTGATGGTATATGTATCCTAGAGCTCGAGGGAGACTTCGCAGAGGTTGATGAAATCGCCGAGGCTTTACGTTTTGGTAACAGTTTACCAAATTATAAATATAACCAATTAATGGAACTGTATCCACTATCTAGAAACACTTACGGTAAGAATATCGATATGCAATATAAATCCATAAATGGTAAATACGATCTATCATCACAAGACGTGTTCACTTATAAAAATGGTATGGCAACTGCATTTAAGGAGTATATCGAAGAGTCTACTGACGGTGAAAACCATATAGATCTTTATATGTCGTCCCATGAAATAAAATTATCTAATATGGCTAACGCAGCTGGTAGTTTCGAGCTTCGAATGCAAGGGTACGATATAAGTAACCCCGAGAATCAAAGTAACTTACATAGTGGTCTAGGTGCATATGAGAATAAAGTAAAAATGAATATGGCTGAAGACTTTATTGCACATCTAAGCTCTTTTATAAATACTGAAAATATGGTATACCAAGGTATAGTACCACTTAGGTCGTATTATACTAAAGAGAGAGTATTTAATTTTAAAGATGCATCTAAATTACATTTTGCATTTAGACATGGTGTAGTTAGTGGCCAATATATACCTAGGGTTAAAGTAGACTATTCTAAAGAGCTTGACATATATGGCCTATTATCATTTGATACTGTTAATGATCTAGATTATAGGTGGTTTGTATCTTTAGGTTTATATATAAATCCGTCTACAGCTAAGAATATAGCAGTAAATATGGCTGGTTATATTAATAAGCCTAATGGTAATAAGCTTAGGAATACTAAGATTAAAATATATAAACCATGGGTTAGTTACGATCTATCTGTTGGTACGGTTAAATATAAAGTGCCTAAGAATGCTACGACTAAATCACTAGTTGGTATTATACCAACTCTAGATGTCGGTATTAGAAACGTAACCATAGATATTACTGATATTGGAGATGTAGCTATAGATTTCGCCCCAGTATTGGCTACACCGTATGGATCAAATACAACGGTAACCATTATAGACAATTCTGGTTTAACTGAACGTAAGTTCTCAAGAGCATTTGCATATACTAAATCAAATATATATGGATCTTTGAAATTTAAACCAAACACACTACAACAATTTGCTATCGGATCCTCAGTAGATCTATCTACTGTAGATATAGATACTTCAAATGCTACATCGTTTGAGGAAGCATTTAAAGACTTCCGTGGCGAACTACCTAGAAATATGGATATCTCAAAATGTTTAAACTTCACAAGAACTTTTTATAATGCTGACTATAGTACAATAACTACTGATGTATTTAAAGATGGTACATTTAGAGCAACCAAGTTAGTAGATGAAAGTATGGAAATTTCTAATACGTTTGCAGATTTTAGTGGTAAAGATACAATATTAGATGTATGGAAGTTCTTAATCGATAAAGTTAGATTATTAGAACAAATTAAAGCACGTCCTGCTGTTAATATGAGTAACTTTATGGCTTATCTTAGAGGTGTTCCGTTCTTTAGCTTATATGATATTTATATTGCCGCTACAGATACTACATTTGTAAAAACTAGAAATTCTTTCGGTACTGGATATATGTGTAGTAGCTGTACATTTAAAGAATTTGAAGCACCTATATTACTTAATTCGTCTAGAATGTATAATAATTTTAGATTAAACTCTGTCGGATTAGCTGGTGTTGATAAATTGACATTTATTCAACCACCATCAGTTACTATTAATACAGTAGACCAACTAACCGGTGCTTTAACAGCAACCGGTTATTCATCTAATTTTGTAAGCACTGGTAAGTCTGCATCCAATTCAAATAAGATCAAATTACCAACTAAGATTACAGTTAAATTACGCAGAGATGTAACTAAGTTTAATGTAGACTCTACTGCTATTGAAGCTATTAAGACAGCTTTAAATACAACTTACTTAACTCCTAAAGAAAGTATAACTATCACTGTAGAATAAAGAAATATCCCAGTATAGTCATTGACTATACTGGGAATTATTTTTGTTTGATAAGGTCTTTTACAGTTATATAATATAATGGTGATAGTGATAATGGTGTCACTATAAATTTTATATACCAGAAAAGGAGGCTATAACATGCAACGTTATAGAATCGTAACTGACACTTATTTATTTAACCATGAAGATGGTTTATTAGATCAGCAACCGCATAGAGATGGTCACGATATCGATGATCTTGATGACATCGATTATACTATCCAGTTAGAAAAAGATAAATTAATAGGATATTGCGGCGATGAAGAATACCCTAATCCAGATTCTGATCTTAATGATGAGATTGATGAACTTTTGGAACGCATTGAGTCTTTAGATAAACCACATAACACAACCTATGTTGGTACAGACCGTGTAGTTCATTTATTTGTGTCTTTCTAGGAGGTTGATGATTATGTATTATATTATGGATAAACTTGCATGGGTTGTTAAAGCTGATAAGAAAACAAATCCAAAATATGTAGGTGCATATGATCGAGTATTTATTGGTGAAGATGTAGCAATGTATTACTTAAATATGCCAGCTATGTCTAAAGAGAAAATTTCTAATGTGTTAAATAGTATTGAGAATACTGATTTAAGACATAACGTAGCTGATGCATTGAATTATATTGGTTCACGTTGGAGCAACTACGCTATAACTGCGATAGAATGTGATGATAATGGTACATGTATTATCGTATATGATGTCCTATATAAAGCAACAGTTATCGATACTATTAAATAATCAAGGAGGAATAAATCATGGCTGATTTATACAACGTAGTAAAAGAAGTATTTGCCTATGATCCATCCACTCAAGGTATTGATGGATATGTAACTATGGAATTCATCGGATTCCATTTATCTCTAGAAGAAGCTGAGCACCTATTAGGCACAGCATCTAGAGCATCTATTGAAAACTATTCAACTAACTACATCGATGTAGAACCTGAAGTTACTAAGGTTTTAACTGAACGTAAAGAAGAACTAGAAAAAGAATATGTCAACGATTGTGGTACATTACCTCACCATGAATTCTATATTCAAGGCAATAGACTACATCATTGGTATATTACCAAATCCAATAAGACTTCTGCAGATATCAACTAAGGAGAACTACTATGGCAGAAAAATATTTAGTTGTAAAAAATACATTCGAGTATGATTATGATGAAAAAGAAATCACTACTGATAATGCTGAAACAGATATATCTAATAAGATAGTCAACTTTGATGATGGTAAAGCTATCATTAGAAAAGAATATCAGGCTATGTATGAAAAGACTGAATTAGCTGATGTAGCTGAAACAGAAGAAGATACTATTCGTATCGAGCAAATGGATGAATTAGAAGATATCTTACGTAATGATGATTCCCCAGGAAGCTTTGTATTCCGTGGTAAAGATAAGATTTACCAATGGTGTCTATTTGAGCTTGAAGAAGACGAAGAATAGAATCTTACAATACACATTACATAATTATTAAAGGTTATTGTAGTATGCTAGATATTTTAGTCTAGCATACTACAGTCTTATTTTTTAGGAGGATACTAATATGGAAGTACAATACGCAGTACTTAAAGAGGTATACGAATACAATCCAGAATCTAAACAGTTTGAGCCAGTATCTAGTAGCAACCCTGTAGCAACTACTGTAGATACTATGGAAGAAGCTATAGACTATATTGAAGCTAATGCTAAACCTGCACGTTTAGTTACATTAGGTATTGAGACTACAGATGAGCATGAACAATTCTTAGGCACTATGCTAGAGCATAAGTTTAATAACGAAGCTAATAGTAAAGCCGTTCATTCTAGTAATCGCGTAGTACATTGGTTTATCAAACCATCTGTAGAAGATATAAGTGAACCTGAAGATGGTAAAGATTAAAAATGGTTGTATATAATAACTATGTATCCAGTATATGTCAGCTGGGTATGTAGTTATTATGCAAATACACATTTTTATTATTTAAGAGCCATATAAGCTCAAAGGAGGAATTATAGAATAGGGCAATATCTACAATTTGTAAGACATGGGTATGCCAGTGGAGGTGTACCCATAGTAAGTAAGTTTCACGTATTCTTATGGTAAATTTATTTAAGGAGAATTTAACAATGAAAAAGGAACTTTTATTAACAGCAGCAATTATGGCTTCTATTACAGGTACTACATTTGCAGCTGGCACTGATTTCGGTGTGAACTCTGTTAATGACGGTAGCTTTGGTGTCGTTACTGGTACTAATAATATCGTTAACAATGGTGCTAATAATACATTAGTATCCGGTTATGGTAATAAAACTAATGCATCTAATACATTAGTTATGGGTGAAGGAAACACTGCATCTGCTATGAACTCTTTCGTAGGTGGTGAAAACTCCCAAACTCGAGGTAAGAACTCTATTGCTTTCGGTGAAAATGCTCAAACTAATTTCGATAATACATTCGCAATTGGTAAAGAAGCAGTAACTAGCCAATATGATACTATTGCTATCGGTAATGGTGCTAAAGTATCTGGCGAATCTTCTGTAGCTATCGGTCGTGATAACAATATCACTGCTGCTGATACTACAGCTTTTGGTGCTAACAACGGTACTATTGCAGCTGACCAATCTAACGTGTTCGGCTACAATAACGTAGTTCAAGGTACTGAAAAAGAACAATTAATCTTTGGCGTCAACTCTACAACTAAAGAGCAAGGCGCTACAGTTGTAGGCTCTCACGCTCAAGCTACTGCTGTTGATGCTTTGGCATTAGGCAATAACACTATTGCTGATGTTCAAAACGGTGTCGCAATCGGCACAAATTCTGTTACAGAATCAGCTGTTGGTACATCCAATATTAAGGATAACACAACAGACATCCGTTTCAGCAATTCTACTTATGCAGGTTCCACACCAGATTCTGTTGTAAGCTTTGGTACTAATGGTCGTGCTGGTGCTGGCGGTGTAACTAGCTATACACGTCAGTTGCAAAATGTAGCAGCCGGTCGTGTATCTTCCACATCCACAGATGCTATTAACGGTTCCCAATTGTATGACGTAGCTCTTGAAGCACAAAAATACAATACTGTAGTTGATGGTACAAATACAACAGTAGCTTCTGCTGATAATGCTTTCGGTAGAAAAGAGTACAAAGTTAATATCAATAAAGATCTTAATGACATGAACTCTGTAAACTTTGGTGCAAATACCGATACTGTACGTGGAACTGTTAGCAAAAACGGCGCACAGTTCTTCAATGGAAGTGTGAATACTAATGTTACAACTAACGGTATCCAAATCGAAGATACTGATAGCTTAGAACAAGCTAACTTCACTAAGCAAGGTATGTATGCAAGTGAAGGTAATAAAACTGTATACTTCACAACTAACGGTATCTCTGCTGGTGATCAAATCATCAATAATGTAAAAGCTGGCGTAGCTGGTACTGATGCAGTAAACGTTGATCAATTGAATAAAGCTGTTAACGATGTTAAAGCATCCGATAAAGATACTATCACTACAGTGGTAGCCGGCGCTAATACTACAGTTACTGATGATGGCAATCACAACTATACAGTTGCAGTAAATAAAGATCTTACTGATATGCATACTGCATCTTTCAACGATGGTGCAACTGAAGTTAAAATCAACCCTGGTAATGTTATTGTACATAACTTGAACGATAATGATGCAACACATACTATTATCGATAGTGGTAATATTGGTGTTAAGACACTTAAAGGTGAAACTGTTATTACTGAAGCTGGCATTCTAAGCGGTAATAAAGATGAAACCAAATTATCTACAGTAAACTTCGATGGTATTACAGCATCCGATAATACTGGTAAAACTATTGACTTCAAATTAGATAATGTTTCTGTTGGTGGTAACCAAATTCATAATGTAGCTACAGGTACAGCTGGTACTGATGCGGTTAACGTTGATCAATTGAATAAAGCTATCAATGATAACCGTACAATTGTTGAAGCTGGTGACAATATTGTAGTTAAAGAAGATGCTGGCACTTATACAGTATCTACAGCTAAAGATTTAACTAATCTTAATTCAGTAAGTTTAAATGACGGTAACAACGAATCTACTTACACTACAGAAGGTATTAATATGACTTACCGTGGTGCTGACGATGAATACCATACAAGCTACAAATATGATGGCGTTCATATCACTACAAACGATGGTGATGCTAACCCAGTACACGAAGTATCCTTGACTGACAAAGGTCTAAACAACGGTGGTAACCGTATTACTAAAGTTGGTAAAGGTATTGATGGTGATGATGGTGTAAACGTTAACCAATTACGTGATGAGTTAGCTAAAAACAAAGCAGTTGAATCCGTAATCGCTGACAACCAAGTTGATAATATTGCAGCAGTACGTGTAACTAATGGTAAATCCACTGGTGATGCTAATGCTCAATATGGTGTATATGTATCTCGTTCTACAGTAGATGCTATCGCTAAAGCCTCTAACCGTTTCGCTGGTGACGAAGTTATCAACGTTGAACGTTGGAATGGTCCTGCTAATGTAGCAGATCTTACTACATTCAAATACAACGGTGAAAAAGCTGCTACTAAAACTCCATTGACTTACAAAGCTAATGGTAAAGATGCTAAACAAGTTATGCTTTCTAATGGCTTAGACTTCACTAATGGTAAAAATACTACAGCTACTACAGATGCTAATGGTGTAGTTAAATACTCTGTGAATGATAACTTGAATGGTATGAAATCTGTTAACTTCGATGGTGGTACTACAGTGAACAATGATGGCTTAACTATTAACAATGGCCCATCTGTAACTAAAGATGGTATTGATGCTGGTAATAAAACTATTACTAACGTAGCTCCTGGTCGTGTAGAAGCAGGTTCTACTGATGCAATTAACGGTAGCCAATTAAATGACGCAGCTCAACGTATTAGCAACCGTTACGATGCAGCTATTGCTAATAACCAACGTGAAATCAGTAAAGTAGGTGCTCGTGCAGCAGCTATGGCTAACTTACATTATCAAGACTTCAATGCTGATGATAAATGGAGCTTCGCAGCTGGTTATGGTCATTACAAAGGTCAAAACGCTGGTGCTATTGGTGTAGCTTACCAACCTAATGAAAATACTATGATTACTGCATCCACTACAATTGGTAAAGATGCTATGTATGGTGCAGGTGTATCCATGAAATTCGGTAAATCTTCCAAAATGAATGCTAATAAACAAGTAGCAATGGCTAAAGAAATCGAAGAACTTCGTGCAATCGTTGCAGCTCAAAATGCTAAGATTGATGCATTAGTTGATCATGCTATGGGTAAAAACGAAGCCATTACTGATGTAGTATTCCCAGATGTACCTGAAAATCATTGGGCGTATATGATGGTACAAGATCTTGCTTACAAAGGTATTGTAGTTGGCTATCCAGATGGCAATTACCAAGGTAACCGTACTTTAACTCGCTATGAATTCGCAGTAGCTTTAGACCGTGCAATCTCTGCTGGTTACATGAACCCAGAATTAGGTCGTGCTATTAAAGAATTCAAAGTTGAATTAGATCAAGTACAAAACGGTATGCGTTTCCGTGTAGACCGTGTATCTGGTAAAGATGGTGCTACTGATAAAGTTGAACGTGTACGTGTTAATAAAGACAATACTCGTGACAACTATGGCACAATCGTAAGATAAACTAATATAAGAAAAGAAGCTCTACAAGGGTCATTGACCCTTGTAGACTATTTTCTTTTTTTTGCAAACTTAAAGATTTGAGTTGTATATTATAATTGTAATTAATGGTTAGCTATTTTCCAAAGGAGGTTTTAAATGCTGACTAAGATTAAAGCGATTATAATTATAGTTGCAGCCCTACAAAATATTGTATTCGGGTTTACCAGCCCTACAATACAAATATACTTCATGTCTCTAGTAAGTGCTAGTACTTTAAGTATGGCAAATATACTAGACGCAGGTTTCGCTGGTACTATAAATAGTTTCCTAAGCAAGAATTCATTTAGGAAACTATTTAAGAAGTACGCCCCTATAGTGGGGCTACTTGATGCGGTAATATATGCTGCTATTGTGCTATTCTCGGTAGATGATCCGACTATACGGTTCATCGGCATAGCAATATCCAATGGTACTCTTGCTACCATATGGGGAGTCATGTTATTGGATAGTATTAACAATGCTATCCATGGCGATGACCTTACCTCATTCAATAGTTTGAATAAATCTTGCTGTTTATTCGGATCTCTATTGGGTGGTGGCATAGGATTTATTATCGGGAATGGATTAGATATCAATACTGCTATTATACTACAAGCAGTAATGGTAGCAATCAATTCTCTATCCGAGCTTTATGCATTCTACAAATTAGATAAAATTGAAGAATCGTAAAACTCAACCTTTATGGTTGTATACTATAAAGGTAATCATAATGGTTATATTATATTCGGAAGGAGATGAAAAATATGATCGTTTTAGATTTGTTATGTTTAGCCGGTTATGCTATCGGTATTTTAAGAGACTAATTTAGTCAAGGACCTCTAGGAGTTAGAGTGATAGATACAATATGTATCTTGATCTCTAATTTCTAGAGGTCCTTGATTATTAGTTTTTTCTTTTTCGTTTTCCTATGATATTGTGCAAGGTTTAGGAGGTGATATATGAAAGAAAACCAAATAGTATTTTAGAATTCTACTTTTTTATTTAATCTAGGAGGCAATCGTGAAAATCATAGACGATGTCAAGAGGGACTTACGGTTCCTAATCGAATCAAAACTAAATAAAGAGACTGTAGTTCAAACTATTTCTAAATTATATGCTAATGATCGTTTGAACCCAGAATCTATCAGTTTGTGGTACGACCAAGTACGTAAAGATATTCCAAGTTATGTACAACGTCATACCACTACTACTGAACCACAAGTATGTGATGTTAAGAAATCCATAGTTGGGGGTAAAACAATTAAAGGGTCTATTATCACCCGTGATACTAATAAGAAGAATCGCAAAGATAGTACTCCATACTATAAAAAAGGAGGTGATAGAAGATGGCATAATATTGTAGTTGGAGGCACTATGGTATTGGCTAGACGTAATTTGAAAGCAGCAAAAGCCTCTATATCCGCTACGTATAGATTTATGGAGCTGATAGACGGTAATGAGCCTAATCCGGAAAAGGCTATCATCGATATTGTCAATAAAGAATACCGTGACGGTTATACCTTAGATAATAAAAACGATATTCTCACTAGATTCGCTAGTGACTATATCGACAATAAAGCAATGTTTCTTGTGATACCAAAGATTGGTAAGGAAATTGCCGAAGGGCGAGAAATCGAACACGTAGCTAGAAAGTATAAAACCACCAAAGATGATATTATAGATATGGTTAAGAAACACAGTTTTGTGTTCTTTACATTCTATGATATGGGTGCACTTACATTCATAGAAGGGATGGAAGAATATGGAAAAACCAATAATTATTCCAGATAGCTACACATATAAGCAGATTGCAGATTTTGCTTATATTGAAGAATCTATGGGCGGGTTCGATTTCATGTTTAGACTATCTAAATCCAAAACTAGTCTAAACAGTCTATGCCATAATAGCACTCAGTTACAGGTTAAGTACAATAGTTTTAGAACTTACTTAAATAATCTTGGTATTAGTTTAGATAAATTTAAAAATCTAGACTTGAAAAGATATTTTAGTTTACGTAATGCTGGTGCTATGAGACATAGCGCATATCTAAAGAATATATTCTTCAGATACTATAATCCAAAGTTAACTGAAGACTTATATGCGTTTTATGAGCTTATCAAAGTCAATAATCTAGGTAAGCCTGGTATTAGAGTTTATTTTGGATATAAGGCAACTCAAGTCAAAGCTATAGAACGTGCTGCTGGACTTGGGAGACTATCTTCATTACCTACGAATGAAGAATATAATACTATATACGACTTTAAAGAGTCTTCTCCAAAGTATATGCTGTTCACCAGATATAGAGACATCAAAAACCAAATAGCGCAGTTTGATTTAGATGTCGATAAATCTATGGACTTAACTATGAAGCTAATGCTATTAGTTATAGATAAGAAAGAAACATCGTATGAAGATTTCTTAGACTTATATAGAATTAGTAGCGAAGAGATCTTATCTGAACGCAGATATAAAGATCTAGTTGAATATTATAAAAGATATAGAAGCCTAATCTCACGTTACAATGAAATTGTGGAAGATATTAACGGTGGTTGTAATTGGGCTAATTTCTTATATAAATACGAACTAGACGTATATGGTTTGGAAAGCAGACAGAAATTTTTAAATTGGTTAAACAAAGTCGTGCCAATTAAGACTCTAATCAAAAAGGAGATATAGAAATGAAAGAAGATTTAAAAAGCAAAATATTAGAAGATCATGCTAATGGTATGATTTTAGCAGATATAGCAAATAAGTACAATATCTCTGCTAGTGATTTAGTGGATTTGATTATCGATGATAGTACACATGATGAGAAATGTGCTATCCCTCCTGTAGGAAATAATAACGCTTCTAACACTGAAGTACAAGATGATATTACCACTGAGTCTAATGGTAAAGAATCTTTGGTTTATGGGTATAGTCAAACACCAAACGATATCTTTATGGATATGATTATATTCGGTAAAGATCTACAATTTGTATGTACTAAATACGACATGTCCGAAGGTGACATAGGTGTGGTTCTTGAAGAGATCTATAAGGAATTATCTGATAGAGTTATCCCTATGGATGATATCAAGGAAGCAATCAAACGAATCTGTGCAGAGGTTTATCTTGCACGTTTCAATTAAGGAGGATAAGTATGGAAGAAAGAAAATTAAACATGAATATCCGTCTCCATCATTCACCAGATGAATCATGGAAGACAACTATGGAGATTCTAGATTTAGATAAGCTTCGTATCGAAGGTATATCTAAAGGTAGGGACTTTATCATTTCTGAACCACAAACTGTAAAGAAAGATTTAAAGTCAGATTCTTCCATATTCTCTAGTAAATATGGAGCATCTATATCTGATGATAAAGATGCTTATAAGGATAGATATCGTTGTGAATGTGGTCACTATACTGGTAGACTATATAACAACGAGATCTGCCCTTACTGTAATACTAAGGTTAAGTATGTAGATGATGATCTTAATATTACTGGATGGGTTGTATTACAAGAGCATGTAATCATCCACCCAAACTTATTTAAGAACCTAGAGAAGTTAATCACTCCAGCAGTTCTTAAAGACATCTTGACTCTAGATATTGAGTTGGATGAAAATGGTTTTGAAGTGCAACCAAAGCCTAATGAGAAAGTCAGAAAAGAATCTGGCGAGTATCATGGTATTGGTATGATAGAGTTCTGTAAAAGAATAGACGAGATTATGGAATACTATGCTCGTAAGCACAAATCTAAGAAAGATAAGATAGCTAACTATGAGTTACTACTAAAGTATAGAGATAGATTGCTTACACATTCTATTCCAGTATACTCTCTATTCTTACGGATGGTTAATCTCCAAGGAGATAAATTCTCTTTCAAAGGAGCTAATGCTATCTATAATAACATTGCTAAGTATGCTGCATTAGTAAATAGTAATAGAACTCTCATACAAGCAAGAGAGCAATTTAAAGATGAGGCTCTCTTAAATATCCAGTATCTATATGCTGGGTCTAATGATTCTTTGTATGATTCTGTCATTGAAGAATTAGCACATAAGAAAGGTGCAATCCAATCAGCACTAGCTGGGCGGTATAATTTTACTGGTCGTAATGTAATCATTCCAGATGCTACATTACGTATTGATGAGATCAAGCTCCCATATAACTCATTACTAGTTCTATTGGAACAAACTATCATCAATATCCTAGCTAGGTCTTATAATATCACTTATAGTGATGCACATAAGAAATGGTGGAAAGCACAAACTTATGTAGACCCAGTTATATTGGATATCATCAAAGGCATTATCAAATCCTACCCTAGAGGTATTCCATTCATCATCAATCGTAACCCAACCATTAACTATGGTTCTGTGTTACAAATGTATTGTATCGATGTATTGGTAGATTCATTCACTATGCGAGTTCCATTACAGGTATTACCAGGAATGGGTGCAGACTTTGACGGTGACTGTTTGAATATCACTTATCTCATCAATAAGGAATTTGTAGCTAGATGTGAAGAGTCTTTGAACCCTAGAAATACAATGATGATTTCTAAGAACAATGGACGATTCAATTCATTCATGAACTACTTCAAGGATACAATTGTAAATTTGAATAGCTTCTGTAATCTAGGCTATGATACTTATACTAAAGATGAGATTGATGATATCAAAGCTCTTATGGAGGGTAAATAATGTATTCTGGAAACAATTACTTCGCTGCACGTTCTGATGTATTACAGATTGGTGAAGCAGTAGTAGTAAAATCTGAACTACACGATATTGATATTCCATGTCGTATAGCTTTAATTGAGCAGAATGACCCAATGCAAGGTTATAACACATATTATCTTGTATCTGATTATTCTGATTTGAATGATAAATTCGATCCACGTATTGGAGACTTCCACTGTGTGATCATTGATAAATAAGGAGGTTATCATTATGGGCGGTACAACTTGTGGTGGTTTCTAAATAATTAGATGTATTGGGGTGGTCTTAGGGCTACCCCAAACATTTATATAATTTTTTGTCATTAAGGAGGTATTATGGCTAAGAAACCTTTTTATGAGTACCGTATAGTCACTCCAGTAGGCCCAGATAACGATGGTAATATACCTCTAGTTGAGCTTGATATAAAACGTGATGATGATCCTGGTATTCATACTATATCTGAAATAAAGAAAGATAGAGAACAACTACCTAGATCAGATAAAGATAAACCTATGACTACAGATGATGTGAAAGTAGTTCCAGGTAAAGACTTTGAAGTGGTAAATAGAGATTTGCTATCTAAGATATATGCAGACCCTGATAAGTTCGTTCCAATCGATATTGTAGAACGAATGGAAAAGAAGATATATCGTAATCTTTGTGTACCATCACATGTACATGCATACTCAGTATGTGTAGAGTTCTTTAAGAATTATATCTTATCTCAGTTTAGTGCATCTTTCTTTAAGACTGTCTATATTGAAGGGAAACATCTCTTTGATGATTGGGCTAGACTTAATATTAATGATATGATTAAACGTGGCAAGCCAGCTATTGCTATCATTCCTCAGTTGGATACAGACTATAACCGTGATGGTATTGATGCCAATAACTATGACTTGACGTATTATGCTAGAACGTTCAACTATCGAGATACATTCTTTAAAGATAGGGAACGTGATAAGTATATTGCTATAGCATTTGAGCAAATGCTTATGAACTTCCAAGTCCGTATCAAAGTAAACACTAAAGCCAAGCAACTAGATATTATGAAATATCTTAAGATGGCTCTTAAAGTCGGTGCTACATCTGGTAAGTATCTTGATATGGATATCCATGTACCACAGGAGATGCTACTAGCATTAGCACAAGATGTAGGATTTGATGTAGATCTAGAGAAGAAAGAGATCAAAGATCCATTTAAGTTCCTCATCTATTTGAATAGTAAGTCTGAAGTTCCATTCATCTATAAGCTTAGAGCTATTAATGGTAAAAACGAGTTCTTTATTAGAGCTAAAGCTATGTATACTCATATAGCTACACCAGATATTAATATAGATGATGGTGAACGTCAAGGACAAGTAAGTTCTAACTACTTTATAGAGTTTACTACAACAGTAAGAATGCCAGCACCTAAGATTTATTGCTACTTTACTGCTAAGCACACTAATCTTATTGAGTTTACTGATAAGGCTGGTAATATTAAATCCTATGTGGCTAACTTTGCCAATGTACCAACGTTGAATGAACGTGGCTGGGAACAGTTCTTTACTTTAGATTATGAGGATGCAAAAGATAAGATCTTGGAAATCAATATTAATGATATCTTTGATGGTGACCCATATATAAATAAATTAATAAAGTATTGCAAATCTAAGTTTATTAGTCCGTCTGCTTTTATTGAATTCAAGATCGTCAATAATAATAGAGTAGTTGATATAGATGTCAACTGGACAGATATGGTTATCAGGACTATTAAACCAGCAGATTTTGAATATTCAGAGATAGTCGTTTATACTGATAAAGCGTATATGAATTCTCAGCTATTAAGTATGGAACAAGACTCCTCCTATCGTGTAGTGTATAATAAAGACCCAGATTCACAAAACTTCCCTATACATGATAATAGAAAATAAAGAGTACCTGGATGGGCTATTTGCCCATCCAGGGTATTTTTTAGTTGTATATTATAAGTATGAGTGTATCCATATAGGGAAACGTTTAAAATGCGTTACATGGATTTACATGGTTCTTAATTATATTGAATTAAAGCAGAATAGGAGACTTAAAATGAAAGAACTAATTAAATTTAAAGATTCGGACTATAAGAATTATAGAGAATTGAAACTAAAATTCTTAGATAGTAGAATTCCGTCCCAAGCATATGCTATCAACAATCTAAAGCTCAAACCAAATCAAAAGAATCGTATATACCATCATTGGACAAGATATTCTATTATATTAGACGCTATATCTAAAAATACTGACTTCTTAGCCAAAGAGGAAGCATTTAAAACTATGGATATTGGCGAGATGGATAATATACTATTTAATAGAGTGGCTATTTCTCTACGTAGATCTTTACATAATCCATTTATCTTAATGCTTAGACCAAATATTAAGAAAGAGTATGCTGAATGGATTGATAGTGTACTTAATGAGTATAAACTAACGAATAGTATAAGAAATATTCCTGTTCGTGGAAGACGTAAGGGTTTATATAAACTATATATCTACCCAGACTATAGTAAATTTAGCAGGGCTTATGATGTGGATAAATCTATAGAAGTGCTATATAAAGTGGCTGAGGCTGTACGTGAAGGTAAAGTAGAAAGTGCAGTTGATATGAGAACTATCATATGTGACTTATGTAAGGAGATGGGTTATGTCCCATCATTCCAAACAGGGACTATAGTTAAGCTATATAAATCAATGGCAGAATACTATTCTTTATATCTTAAATATAAAGAGATTGGTGAAGATTTATATAATGGTGAATCTTTTGCTAAGATGAATAAGAAGTATAACTTCACTGCTTATGGTATTTATAATATCAAAGACCTATATGCTAGAATAACCATCCATGTATCTATTATCGCTCTTTATATAAGAACTAAAGATACAATCATATCTAGACTCTTTAATATAAACTATAAAGGTTATATGAAATAAAACAATATCCCTATATAGGCATTGCCTATATAGGGAATATTATTTTTTATAGTAAAAGTTGATCTTTATGATTATATATTAATAACGGTGTATGGTAGATACAGCTATCGTTACTAGCTGTATCTAAATTTACCCATACACGTGTAGACTATACGTCTACATGTCATAAAGGAGGTGACCCCTCATGACAGAAAGAGAATGGATTCTCGCTGCGTGTGCTCAGATTCCTGAGCTCGAAGCTAGAAGACTAGCCTCTGAAAGCATTCCAGTTGGAACCTTGTCTGGTGAAAGATTACCAGACAAAGACACTCCAATTGTTCACATGGTCCCACCATGGAGAATGCGGCTATACCACAAATATGGGGTATAGCTAAATGAATGCACGGGTAAGGATACACTTCTTTACCCATGTATTATTTTTTAGTAAAAGTTAATTTTTATAGTTATATACTATAAACGTGTATGGTAGATACAGCTACTCGTAATAGCTGTATCTAAATATAACCATACACTTGTAGGAGGATATCCTACAAGCCATAAGGAGGTGAATCCCTATGGCAGGTTGTGTTATGAATTATCATAATACGCTAGCAGAAAGATCTACCAATTTAGATTGGCAGATCCGTGCTGCAGTAAGCTTAGTGCTAGATCGCTGTGAGAGAATCAATAATGTCTCTCACAGCGAAGCTATCGCTGCTTACAGATTCCTTCAAAGACAAGGAATCTATTTGCCTGTAACTGAAGATCAGTTATAGGTAAAATGAATTAATACGGGAGGGGTATTCCTTTCCCGTATTAATTTTTTGTTATATATCTTTTATTTTTTACAAGCTTTCAAAGATTACTGGGTTTTTGAAACCTACAAAAGCTTTAGGGTTTCTGGCTTGCATGAAATTTGCTTTACGTAAGAAATTCAATGTAAGATTAAACCCATCAAAAATATTACGTACTGATGTATTACCAGTGGATGCTTGTACTATATTAGCTATACGATCTATCTCTAAACCAGTAGTATTATTAGCGGTTACTGTATTAACTGTAGAAGCAATATACTCATTACTCCATGGTCCCATTACTTGGTAACGACTATTGGTAAAGTGTACTGAAATCTTTAAGTTCTTAGATGGATTAGCAGTAATCTCTTGTTTAAGAACTTTATTGATACGGCTAATATATGTATTAATTTCATTTAGACTAGCACGTTTAACTGTTACATCCCCATTTGTCAGATCAGAAGTTCTAGTTGTAGACGCATAGTTATTTACTATAATGCTTACAGACTCATCTTCTCTAAGCTGTCTATAGTATTTGGTAATAAAGCTAGTGATATAGTTTACATTAGCATTCATATCATCAATCTCATCTAAATAGATTACATAGTTCTTATGATTAGTATCACTATTTCTATTTACAAACACATTGACTGGTGACTTACCAATACTAATACTAGATGGGATAGTTACCTTATCGTCTAAGAATTGTTTATAGAAGTGAACGATACCATCGAAGTGAGGAATCAAAACAACTTGAGATAATAATGGATAACCATTAATGCCTTCACGTGCTTTATTATCACCATTAACTATTCTATGTTTAAGATTCATATTAGCGTAACGTCTAGTATCAGCATACATAGTATCACAACTATGCATGAAGAAGTCATACACAATACCATTCTTATACAGCTTAGTACTGAATGCTTGTTTCCATTCATCAGTACCAGGTTCATTAGTATTATCTAAGCTAGGCTCAAACATTTCAGGAACTGCAATATATGTATTTCTACCAGTACCAGCAATAGGGTCATTGGTGTTATTATTTACACCAGTCTGTGGTACTAGTTCTTGTGTCAAACTAGGAACCATTCTAAAGAATGTACCAATACCAACATTGGCAGTATCTTTATAATTCTTGCTATCATTATAACGCATATGCAAGTTATCTAAGAATAGCTCGAATGTGTTAATTTGATTTACCCCATAGTTTCTAGCTAAACGGATATGAGCAAATTGAGACATCGTTTCACTGTTTATACTAGATTCAAATGCAGAGTCTTCTGATAATAAACCATTAGTCAAGTTAGCGTTAAAGATATAATCGCCTGTATGATATGTAAGCTTATTATCGCCAGAAGTTGGTATATTTAAACCACCAGTTTTACGGTAATTCAAATCAGCAATCAAAGTATTACTACTGATAACGTTATTAGTCCCAGGGACAGTATTGACAGCTACAAGATAATTATTTGGAATATTCGTGTTAGCACGATCTCTTGCAGATGTATTATCGCCCTTAGAATAATATAGCGAATTAGACTCAATCATTTGAGAATCTGTCACATTATTCAATAAGATAGCACCATAGATAGGATACTTAATAGCCGGATGCTCTGGTACAAATCTACGAATCTCTAAGTATACATCAGTAGAACGTAATAGTTTTTCCATCAGTTCGACTGAGATATAGTTATGCCCACTTTTATCAATAATAGGAATGATATATTTGTCATCAAGACCGATATTACACATACGGTTTCTATCAGCACCAATATGACTATCGTTATTACGAGCAATCTTATAGAAACCAACAGGGTTTCCTTGTAAAGTAAATAATTGGTAACTAGTTACCGGTGTAGTAATCTCTTTCTTAATAGTCATATTAAGAATATCAATATCAGATACACCTTGGATATCAGCATCTCTAAGTTCTCTAGCACAAATGATAGTAATCGTATCATTAGGTTTAAATAGTTCAGTAAGAAGTTCTTTCTTATCAAACCATACAGAACCACCAGTAATTTCTGCTATATCTGGGATACGTGTATCTGTAACTGAACGTTGTCTTATATCCTTAATCTCATTAGCTTGAGCAGTAAAGTTGGCCATATCACTAGCAGCACTAGAAATAGGTCTACTGATAGCAGTATCGTCTAAATCTTCAAATGAAGTGATAAATAGATTTACTTTATTACCGTTACCATTCCAAGCTGGTTTACTAAGTTCCATTATTTCATCAGCTGTGATATTAAGAATATCTTGTATATAGTCTACATTAGAGATGTATACTTGTACATTCTTATTATCCATATTAAGATTAGCTAACTTACCCATGATCTTAGTGAAAGATTCTTTATATGTACCATCTTTAAAGTCTTGACGATGGAATACGTATTTAAATGCTGGAGCATTTAAAGATACACGATCTGTAGTATCTACTGTGGTTACACCATTCATAGCATTTACATAATCATCTACGTTTAGAATATAGCCCCATAGCATATTGTCTTTCATTACGCTACGACGATACATATATACTCTACCACTAGTATGATATAAAGCTTGGAAGCCTTTCATGGTACCAATACCATATAAATCATAAGGGATAGCATTACAGTTATTACTTGTGCTTTCTATAGCACATTTAATGATAGGAGAACCCAAATCTAGATTAAGATTGATATCTGTAGCACCTCTACCGATAGTTGCAACTACATGAGATGCATTTAGTAATGGTGTAGTGAAATCAGAGTAGTATCTAACGCTGATATTAGCAGTCTTATTAACCATATCAATCTGACATTGAGGGTTTGGTTCATTCTTATAGAAGAACTGATTATTATTTGGTGTAGGATTACATGGGGTTAGTTTCTTATGTGCATATAACACATTACCCTTGAAGTATTTATACTTAGGTGCATAATCCGCTTTATTACAGCCAACTAAATATACAGAGTCTTCTGTAAATCTATCACGTTTATAAGAACTTTGATGGTTAATTTCAAAGACATCGATAGTTACATTAGCATCTTGATATAAGACTTTATATACCATAGGTATTTTAGCTGTAGTACCCAAGCTTGTTTGGTATGCTAGTAAATCATTAGTTCTGATATATTGTCTAGAACCATCAACCATAGGGATAATTTTATCATTAAAGTAGATACCAACGATAGCGTGCCCATTATTTTTAGATTGAATGGTATTATTAGTGACTACCATCTTATATTGGGATTCATTAGTTAATGATGTAGTAGTACCACCCATCTTACTAATAGAGAATAGGTTGAATAGGTTGTCTGTATCTGTAAATTCTCTATGCTTAGTGATGACCATTTCACCATCTTTAAGAAGCTCTTCGTAAGTTAAATTGATTTTGACTTTATCGAACGCCTTATTCATAGTATACAACTCAGATACCCATGTAGTATTACCTGTGGTACTATTAATGGTTTGATCATCTACACCAAATGTAAATGCACCATTGACTTTATAATTACCAATAGCTAACTCTAATTTGTATTTACTATGCGGTGCTAATAAGATATTACCATCACCAGTGATAGGTGTACGTGTAGTATTATTGCCCTCAGTTACAATTAACGTAGCTGTACCAAATTCTAATAATTTAGATCCAGGTATATATAGAGACCATTTGTTATCTCCACTATCGGAAGCCGCATTCACTTCTGTATTAATCACAATACCACTTTGAGGTATAATTTTATACGTGATAACACCATCAGGAGTTTGGTCTGTGTTGCTACGAGTTATATTATACACGTCATCTTTGATAGATACAGTGGCATTATACGTTCTATAGCGTAAGTCTGCATTCTTAAATACTATAATAACAGATTTACCACGTAATCCAGTTAGTCTATCAGAACGACTGATCTCAGTCCAAGTATTTTGAGGGTCTGATATATCATTAGCTATATAATATTTAACCCCATCTAATGTCGGACCATTAAATGAGATAGTGTATAGTGAATTTTCATCTAAGATTCTAGAAGAGTCTAAGTCGTATAAGAAATAATGATTAGGTCTAGCATCTAGACAATCTTGAACCATACTAAAATCATTAAGATTTTTAATATTAGGGAATAATACGTCAGTATTATTAGTTCTTAAACGATCAATTACAGTAGTTCTATCATCAGCAATAGAAGCTGGTAAATATTTGATCAATATAGCTTCTTCTTTAGTAATATGCTCTCTAGTATATAGTGCATATTCATCTGCATCTAATAAAGCATCTCTTAATGTTTCATAAGGTACTTTATTATCAGCAATAAGACGAATAATAGATTTATATTTATATTTCTTAATATTAGCGGCTAGAGAATTAACTATAGTTGCACATTCTGTAGCTGTTTTATTACGAGCCAAGATATTAATAGTCTTATAACCAGAGAAGTTATTATCCGCTTGGTATATATTTCTACCATTGTATAACATAACACTTCTAAACTTATAAGGGGCTTCGTTAACCACATTATCCATCATTTTATAGATAGCCATAAAATGAGGCAATAACCATTCACCATATTTATCTACTTTAGAACTATTAGCTTTCAGACTATGTACATAATCAGAATCTAACTCATCCATATGTATACGATACAATAACCCATATGGTGTATCGTTAATATATTTTAAAGGATCAATAATAGAACCATTGGTTTTAATATTGATACTTGTAGTGAAATCATAAAGTCCAGGAAGACAGAATAAAGCTAAGTCTCCTGATACATTTTTAAATAGACCATCATTAGATCTAGATGGGATACATAACTCAAAGTCTTTAGTCACTTCAACTTTATCATTCTTATCTCCAAAGATAAGTAATTTACTGATATTGGCTGTAGTAGTATCTTTGAATTCTGTCCAGTTCTTACCAAACTTATCAACGAAATTTAATTTATCATTAGATAATTTGAAATTACCATGCATATCAGCAGTACCAGCATAGTTAGCTGGGATAGCATATAGACGATTCTTAACAAATGTAGATTTGGTTAAGAAATATTTATATGGATCGTTTAATGTAGCATTAAATACAGGATAATCTTGGTATCTTGTATGTGTACCAGCGGATGATGGTACACTAATTTCAATACCATCTAATACTCTAGATGCACGATTAAAGTAAACTTTATATGTGGCTTGTAGAGTAGCATAATTTACATCATATCCACTAGTATTCTTATTCATAATACTGAGTAGTGTTTCAGTGGTGATATAGTTCTTATTTTGGTCTAAGAACGGAATAACTCTATCGCCATAATTAAGCATAGCAAATGTATTACCAGAGAATTCTCTGCTAGTAATAACAGATTTAGCTACACGGATAGTGTATGAAGTATTTCTAACTAGACTATTTACTTCATCACCACCCTTTTGTTTCTCTATTTTAAACTGGGTGAATAAACAAGGGTACCAGTTGTTGGCACCCCGTTTACTAATATAGAGAGTCTTCTTTGTAGGATCTGGTTTTTCTTCCTTAACAAATTCGCCAGCATAGATTTCTAAACCCTTAGATGTCCATTCGCCGACGTATTTATTACCAATAGTGAATTGTCCAGAGTCTACAGGAACAGTAGAACCATCTCTATATCTAGACAATAATGGTACAGTCTTACCATTAATCTTAATAGTGTCACCACCATCAACCCCTTCTTTAAAGATGAGGTTGATATGGTCGCCAAGTTTAAACTTAGGGTACTTTTTCTTAAATACTATTACAAATTTTCCCATAGTTTATCCTTTCTTAAAGCACAGAGACCGTAACGATACTTGGTGTTTCGCTATCATACGAAGTCCCTTGTTTCTTTCTAGTGTAATAATTTATTAGGTTTCTTACTGCAGGGTATACTTCAAAAGTATCACTAGCCCCTGAGTGTGCAAATACTACATATGGTTCTACTGTATATTTAGCAAAATCAGTATAGTCTACTACATTGCCAATATAATATTTTATATTACCACTAGTAGTTATCTTTGTATCACGTTTAAGTACACATAAAGGACTACTAGATGGGAACTGCGGTAACGATAAAGTATCAGATAACTTGCCACCATTTGCTAATGGATTATTTACTGGAGTTATAACCCTGAATACATTATTAGGGATAAGACCATATAAGTTATTATCTTGCGAAGTTTTCAGGTTAGTATCAGTATATCTGATATTTACATGAGGCCATGCATCAGAATAACTAGTCTCATCTCTAGATAGGATAATAGTATTACTACTCTTAGCCATAATATAGTTATCAGTAGTAACCCAGTTCAATGTATTATATCTATAGAATCCATTACGATGAGAATATACATTACTTAAGTCACCTAATACCATAAGATAACCAAAATCTACTGTATCACTCTTCATAACTTGTTTAAACTTAAGTTTTACAGACTTACCTAATAGTGTATCATAAGATACATAATTAAAGTTAACATCAACTACAGGATAGAAGAACTGTGAGAATGTTTCAGATGAAGGGTTGAATGAATTATTTGCAACTGTAACAGGGCGTTCCATAGTACGTCTATCTTTTGTAGCAAAATTATATTGGTCGTTTAATGTAAGAGTGATAATATCACCATCTTTTAACTCACTAAACTTAGGTAAACAACCAATCCCTTTAGTATAGGTATTAGGATTCAATACTACATTATACGTTTTATCTGCAGTAGGAATTACATCATCACTAGTCTTAGTATTAGGAGTAGTATCATCATTAATAAAGTTATAACGACTATCGAAGAATTCAATCTTATGCTTAGCATCTACAGTATATACTTTCTTAAGCTCTTTATATTTGGCTTCGAAGTTAGTAAAGTCATCTAAACCAATTAGAATAACTTCGATAGGTGTAGTATTAGATTCATTCAATACTTTATCATAGTTTACATTACCAGATAACTTAGTACGAAGGATATCTAATGTATTACCCTTAACGAGTAATTTCTTTTCTTGCATATGCTCAGGCCACGTACTATCATAAGGTAGTACAGTGATATGGTCTGTAGCAGGATTAGATTTTAGAATTTTAATATTCTTAAACAATTCGGTTGCATATGCACTATTAGTTCTGCTACGACCACCATCTACAAGATTAATCTTTAGATGTGAAGTTGTTGTAGAAGAGATATCTCTAATGATATTGATTACAGATTCATCTGGAGTATCGTTACAATAGATGGTGATACCATCCATAGAATTGATATCATATCTATTAGAAGAGATATACTTATAAGTAGAAGTGTCATGCAATCTATCCTCAGTTGGTTCAATGAGTTCAGTCTCATTGACCAAGTGGTTATATATATTAATAAGAGAATTCAAATCTGGTAATAACCAGTAGTTTTCGTGCACTCCGATAGTAGAGTCTTCATCACTTACCAAGTTTACATTATCAAACTTAGCGACTTTATATGTCTTAGCTACACGTGCAATATTAATATCAGTAACAGAATCATCTTTAGGGTTAATGATAATACCGTTTTTAGATTTATATAAACCAAGCACTTCAATCTTAGACCCATTAGTATGAGCTACATCACTATATGCGTTATTCTTATCAGTTGAACTATTAGTCAAGATATGAATACTTGTTGGCATCTTACGATTACAGAAACCAGACAAAGTATATACTGTATCATTCTCTGTAGCGTTTGGATTACCATGTCCCATATAGTCATGAGCGATAGTTTCAGTAACGTCAGCAGTAATAGCCGTACCATAAGTCAAGCTTTCTTTCCCAGCTAAGTTCTTAGCATAGTTAAATGTAAGCTTAGTACTATTAGTTGGATCTTTAGCTCTAGCATTAGCTGCTACAAATGCAGCTACTGTAAAGTTATCACACTTAACGTACTCGGTATATTCGACTGAGATATTATTAGTACCATTAGCGAAAGTCATGCTTTCAATAATATCACTGATAGTTAAATAGTTACGGTTAACGTCCACTATAGGAACTACACGTCTAATATTATTGCTACGTACATCGTCAAACACAATAGCTGCTATTTTCTTCTTAGCACTATCATCAATATTATTCAATGAATCAGCAGTAAAAGAAATAGTATAAGTACTATTAGGGTTAACGATATTCGCATCAAGTTTCATATATGGCTTAAGATAGATATATTGATATATGGACGGGTAATCCATCAAAGTATTTCTATATAACCACATGCTTTGTTTTACTGATGGGTCTACTGGGCCATCAGAGCTAGACGGGAAATCTGTCGCATAAATGATGATTTTATTACCTTTAAATTGACCTACCACAGTTTGTCCTGCAGTAATTTCACCAACGTCTAAGAATCTTAAAATAGAATTCTTATAAGCGACGTATATTGGATAGTCATGATTATTGATAGCAGCAGTATCACCACCGCTGCTATCATTATTAAAAGTAATTTTAATATAATCATCAAAACGCAACTTACAATTCCCTTCTTTGAAAGTTATTGTATGTCTTGCCATATTGGTCCACCTTATTTTAATATTTTTTCTTGGATCAGATAACGAGCAAACTGACCATACGTTTCTGGGTAAGCAAATAAAATAGTTCTTTGGTCAATAACAAAGAACCCTGTAACGTTTCTTAAGAATTTACCAAAAGCATTATCAGAATTAAATAGATCTAATAAACTGATATATTCTTTTGATTGTACGTCTGTAATTGGTTTACAATGTTGTAAACTTAAAGGATATGCTGAATTTAAATATACGGTCTTATTATTAAACTGTATATTAGCATATGGTATAAACGGTACTATCAAATCTTCTTTTGTTAAAATAGAATTAGGTAGTTTATCGTAGTATACAACAGTAGATGGACCAGTACTTCCTCGTGTACTAATAGTAACATATGGGGCATTATTATTAGCCTTAAATACAAATGGCACCATGACGTATTTAGTATTCCCGGAATACTCTGCAGGGATATCTACTTCATCACCATTAATATAAACGTCTTGTGTATTATTTAATGCTTCATTATACATAAAGAATTGTAATCCATTAACCGACTTATACGTCAATTCAATATATTCTTTATTATTAAATAATTGCAGCATCTGTTTAGCGGTTATTCTCGTAAGGTTCTTGTCAACTACTAATCTATAATCTACTACAACACATGCGTTATTATATAGCAGGTTTGCTGTTTTATTCGCATATAAATTATCAGTAAATATAAAATTATTATCCGATCTATTATATAATTTAAATTTAGAACCATCGGTAAATTTGTTTCTTACAAAAATACCATTTCTACTAGAAAGTGTACTAAACGATAACATTTGTGGTGCGTTTTTAATCCGTTCTAGAGCAGCTCCGGATAAATTATTAATATTATAATTTACAGTAACTGCACGTGTATTACAGAATAAACTATTTTCGTAAGTTAAATTATCAGAACCAGAATATTCAATGAATGGGGAATCTGGTACATCGACATAGTTACCATCATGGACAGTTTCATCACCAGGTTTAACTGTAGCATTACCATCATGAATACGTGGGTGACTATTAATAGTAAACCGTAGTTTAAACTGTTTATTATTCTTATCGAAAATAAACGGCATAATATCACCAGCGGCGATAGCATCCACAATTTGCTCACCAGTCTTATCGCAGATATTATAGATATTTTGGCCGAACTCAGTATATGCATCACCAATAGCACCATCAATGAATCTAATATTCAAAGATTCACCATGTTTAAGATCACTAAGAGATTCCATATCTCCTGGTGGGATCAAACGCAATTTCTTAGCATCTGTAGCACTATCACGTACAGCACTAAAGATTCTACTAGAGAACTCAGGGTTAACAGTTGGTTCATCTGGTTTAGTATCATCAGCATTCAAGTTATAGGAATTCACACCACGTGTACGTACAATACGTCTAGATACGAATTCCATTACTTGACCAGCTTCCATAGCGAAGTCAATAAGATGAATAGACTTAGCATTTTCATCAATACGATAATGAACGTCTTTAACTAACTTAAGACCTTCTAGATAGATTTCCATATAATCTACACCAGGTAGATAGGAAGCATCACTAAAAGAGATTACGCTTACATTATCAGATGGTGCTGTATATACTTTATTATAAGTATCCATACGATATGGCATACCATTAGTGATATAGAAGCGACCATGTACTGCATCATATTGTAAGAATAACTCATCATTCTGAGCAATATCACCAGCTTCAAGTTTACTTGCTACTGATTTATATACAGGCACAGAACGGCCGTTTACTACAATATCACCATTAGCTGGCATATTAGCACGGAAACGTACAGCAATAATATTACCATCAGCTAAAGTATATCCTTCAGGGACTTCAAGAGCTAATGCAGAAGTGCTATCAGCGATAGGTTTAGCAATAGCACGAGAGATAATATTCTTCTCATCACATAATGCAACCAATAAGTCAAATAGTGTCTTAACAGATGCACTTGTTGCAATAGCACTGGAGCTATTCAAGAATGGAGAGTTACTTACGTTAGCCATTCTATCAGTAGGGATAGATCCACGGTTAATAAGAGAACCGTCAATATTATTAATCATACCCGCAACTGTAGGTGCTTTAGTATTATAAATAAACGTATAGTTGATAGAACGATTCATTTCAACTGGTTCATTAAATACAATATCATTACCATCAATACTGTAACGGTTAGGGTAGATATAGTTAGTGCCAATATGAACTAAGAATGCATTAGGCATATCAAAGTAGTTATCAAATGGTACTGGAATAGGGAAACGTTTCTTAGTTTCAGTAACTAAGTGTGTACGGAAAGATGTAGCGATTACACCCATTTGTTTTAACTTAGCTTCAACAGTCTCACCAGATTCTAAGTAAGTATTATTAGCTGTAGTCAATGGTGCAATACGTTTACCATCTTTCATGATAGTGGCTTTAGTGATATCTGTAATAGGACCTACATACTTGCTAGCCTCTTCTACAGATAAGAGCTGTTGCCATCCATCATTTTGAGTATAAGCATAGAACGTACGAGCATCACGTACACAGTAAATTCTTGCCTCAAGAACTGTACCGTTATTTACGATTTGAGTACGTTCATTATCATTATTAAGCATAACGATAAAGTCTGTCATTAGACGCATATCATCAGAAGCATCATAGAAGACTTCTCGAGTATCGGTACAATAAATAGTTGTACCAGCAGAACGGGTAACCTCGTGGAGGTTATTCCGTAGGCTTTCTGTATATTTTAAAGCTCCCATTTATATACCTCCTGGAAGTTAAATAGTGCCTTGATCAGCAATACCCATTTCGTATTCATAGTTATAGTACCAGCTAATACCAGAATCATAAGACGTCATCTTTAAATGAATCTTCTTATTAGTAGCTGGGATATATACGAATAGATTATTATTGTCTGGTTTAGTGAACTTAAGAATCTTTCTTGTAGTTGCACTAGAGTTTGTAAAGTCAATAAATAAATCAATCCATAATGTAGTATCACGAGTACCACTACGTTGAATCTTGAATTCTACGTTAGAGTCTTGACTATCAAAGCTATGGATAGTGTAAGGATAGATTTTATTAGCTTCAGGATCACCAGATGGGAGATGTACTTTCTCGCCAGGCATAGCTACATTCTTAGCTGTAGTTTTAGCACGTTCTAATGCAGTAACACGTGGAGCTAAATCTTCTGCCAACATCAAACCATTAACTTGAGTTTTAAGAGTATTGACAGTATTAGTCAATACAGAGTTTTGAGATTCCAAGTTAGTAATATTGGATGTAAAGTTAGGTACTGCTTCAAGTACAGAAATACGATTATCGTAGTCTGCTTTAAACTTAGCAATGTTTAAACCCTCTAGAGTATTTAAACGACCAGAGATAGCCGCAACTTCAGATGTAGTACGATTAGTATTACCTTCGATAGCTGCAAGTTTAGACTCTGTAGTGGATTTCAATGTATCAAAAGAAGCACTTACTGTATTAACTTTAGTATTGATCTCAGTAACTTTAGGTTCTAAGTCTGGTTTACCCAACAAAGTCTGTACTTTAACTTGAAGATCAGTAATCTTAGTAATAGCCGAAGTTTGTCCTTCGATAGCAGTTACTCGACGATCTAGAGCGGCAAACTTAGGTTCAGTATCTTCTTTAGCTTCAAGTACAGCTAAGCGATTATTCATGGTTTCTGTATCAGATTTAAGACCAGAGATATCAGTCTTCATAGGATCGATTTCTGCTGTCTTAAGAACTTTAGTATCTAATACATCCAAACGATTACTATTAGAATCCGCTAAAGTTTTTAAAGCTGGTAATGTAGAGTATAAATCAGCTGTAAGTTGGATATCAGCAATCTGTTTACGAAGACGTTTAAACTCTTCCGCATCAGGTGGTGCTAGAGTTTCCAATTTAGTAACACGTTTAACTACATCTTCATCAATACGTGGTACCCATTTAACTACATTACCATTCTTAACTGGATATGTATTATTACCAGCCACTTTAAAGTTAGCAATACCAACTTCAGTATCTTGTACAACAATAGAACCATTATCGAATCTTAGAGTTGGAGATAAGTAATGTGCAGTATCATTCTCTTTTAATTCAATATTATTCTTATAGATTCTATTGATTGCCTTAGTTAGATTGATCTCACCAACACCTTCAATATTAACAATGAAGTTGTCAGCCATGGAACCAGCGTTGGTAAACTCATTGATAATATTAGCAGTAATATCAATAATAACTGATTTATCTTCTGCAGATACTACATAAAGCTTACCTTTTTTATAGTCAACCAAAAGCTCTTTCTTCTGAGCTATAAACCTGGATTCATAATCTAAGGCTATAACGGGTGCTCTACCACTGTTGTATCTAGTAGTATTAGGCATATCGTAACCTCCTTTAAAAAGTTGTCAAATTATATAAATGTTAAAGCACACCAAAAATTGAGGTAGGAGCTTAAAGGCCCCTACCTCGGTATTTTTAGTATTTAAGTTCCCACCAAGTATTTTCTTTATACACTTTAGCTTCAGAACTATCGTGAGTAAACACTGTTTGTACTTCTTCAATATTAGTATATTCTTCAGCAGATGCTTCAGGTTTATTACCAATAAATGTAGGATGGTTAAAGGAGTTTAATTTATCCTCTTCAGATACTACAGTAAGCTGTCTATCACGTAAATCATCCAATACTAATTCATCATTAGTAGCATAGTCCACATCTGGGTGAACCATAACTTCACGACTAGCAATGAATGTATCCATGATATACAAATTAGACTCTCTAGCTGGTACTAAGTTATCATAAGTGATACTTAAAGCACCGTTAGATGTAGCACCTTTACCGACAACTACCATATATTTTTCACCAGGTTCTACACGCATATCTGTATATTCAGATACACCATCAACACCACGGGATACGGAGATTACTACACCATTATCTACAAGTCTAGTAAACGCTCTGGAGTATTCATCATTATCCATTTGTGTTGGAGAATAGTTAGCTAATGTATCTTGGTCAAAAGTATTATATGGTGCTTCAGTATAAGTACTGCTACCAAATCTAGTAAAGTCTGATTGATTAGTTAATTCTAACCCAGGACTTGTAGTATTCTTAGCAGATGTACCATATCGTCCAGTGGAAGCGTTATAGTATCTGTAAATATCAATACGTTCAACAGTTGCACTATCAGGTAATTCAGGTACACTGAATTTATTAATACCATAACCAACGATTTGAATAGCTGCCATTCTAGATACGTATGTAACTGTATCGTTTAGTGCAACCCTAGCTTCAAAGCCACTACATAAAGCCACGGTCATATTAGTTACACCTTCTGGTACTTCAAAGATAGACTCACCTTCATCCCATGTGAATACATTATCAAAGGAGATAGTCTTATCTTCACCAGCAGGAATTTCTTCATACGTATTAGTATTAGGATCAAGACGTTTAGGGAACCAACCAGCATTTGCAAATGATTTATAATCTACAATATATTTAGGTCTATTACCGTCATTCTTATTAAAACCGATACATACAAAACCACCTTTAGGTGCTGTAACTTTATATCTAATTCTAGGCATAGTCTTAATAGTTTGAATAACTAAGTTACCACCTAGAATACTAGTATCTGGTGATAAACCATAAGTACCCTCTGCAGGATTAAGACCAACAGCCCATCCTTTCTGAGGAATCCCTCCATTAGACCTAGGCTGACTAATAGAGAAGATACATTTGATAAGCTTATTGAATTCATCAGCTTTACTTAAAGGAATCAAGTAAGATGCTTCACCGACTTTGGCATTAGATAATGGGTTAGTAGTTCTATTATTGAAAGTATTAACTTTACTAGATCCAGAAATAGATTGGATGCTTAGTTTAGTAATACCATCAGGTACTGTAAAGCTATAACTACCAGGTGCAACGAATCTATGAGTGATTTCTTTAACTTCATTGATTTGCTTATTCTTCAATGTAGCTGTATCATAAGTATAGATGAACGGTAGCCCTTTATTTACACCACTAGCGATGTAGTGTTCACGGATGATATGGTTAACGATAGCTTCTTGACTGATATTAGGAACTTTATGTCCTTCGATATCAGAAACTTTAGTATAGATATCCCACATCTTATCGACATCTTCAAGGTCTACTGAGTTAATGATAGTATCATAATCAGATCTGATATTTTTATAAGGTTCTAAGTCAGCTATTCTTGGCGTATAATCCATAATAACTGCATTGAATCTTGTTTGAGGGTCTTCAGTGAGTCTGATAATATTATTAGCTGGAGTTACAATAGTATCGGCTGATACTTTCTTACCATTTACATACAAGAAGAATAATTTAGAATTCATATTATGTCTGATATTCTTCTTATCTAAATAGATATAACCATATTCAGTAAGTTTAGGATGCTGAACTTCTTCAGATGTATAAGACTTATTAGCGTTATTAGCTACGAATAAGTACATGAAGACTACGTTTTTACCCTTAGTTAGAGCATCATCAAAATCAACTAAGGATAATCTACGTTTCTTCTCATTAATAGTATATCTAGACTCATCTAAGTATACATTATCAATGAATACAAGACATCTGTTTCCTTGCTCGAAATAGTTATCAAATGGTAATACAATATCGAAGTCCATTTGATTTTCCATTGTAGATTTAGTAATACTGATATCTTTTTCGACTACAGCATACTTGGAATCTATCAATGTAAATAAGACTTCTCTACCAGCAATAGTTTTAATATTGTCATTAATGATCTTAATAGTACCAGTAGCATTATTGATTACATAGTTAGATGCATCGATAAATGTACTACCAATAGTAACGAAGAAATTATGATCATATAACAAAGTCTCTTCGAATGGTATTTTGATTTCTCTTTGCCCTGTAGTATTAATGATAGTAGACTTACTAGTGAAGATACCATATTTGGAAGTATCTACCATATCACCAATAGTGCCAGTTACATCATCAATTGGTTGACAGTATACAAAGATAAAGTCAATCTCACGACCATAAGGAATCTTATCATCATCACTTAAGAATCGTAAGTCATCACCATCAATTACATAACGACGTTTATCTACAAGAGTATCACCAATAACTAAGAAGAACTTATTATCTCTTTTATTATAGTCATGGAATACTTCAGGTAACTTGAAGACTTGTTGATCTTCTTTAGTCGCCCTAATAGTAATAGTGTGGTTCTTCACGCTGACTTTATTACCAACCATGAAATTGAATACTAATTCTTGACCGATATCTAAACCGTATGGTGAAGTCAATGTCATAGTATTATTATCGGTATCGACAATATAGTCATCAGTATCTAAGAAGATACCATTACGGATAACGAAGAATTCATTACCATCTTTAAAGTAATCAGCATAAGGTACTGGTACAGTAAACTTAGTTTGATTATCAATATTAGCAGTTACACGTACAGCACTAGCATCTAAAGTATATTTATTTGTAGGGTATACGAATACGAACACCATAGCAGTATTAGGGTCTAGATGTAAGTCATTATTACGGAATCTAATAGTACGACCACCATCTTCAATAGTGTATCGAGATGGGTTTACATACAAGCCTCTATAGGATACGAAGAAGAAACCATTATAACCCTCATAAGGATAAGGGATATCATAATAGATGTCATCTACAGATTCAGCATAAGTGAATCTAGCATCTACAGTTAAGATATCTTCTTCTTTAACACCACCAAATGTATCGGTATCTAATGATTTATTGAAGATGAATACAAACGTCAATTCACGACCCAATTGTAAGTAGTCTTTAGGGTCTTTCATAATAATCTTATCACCAATTACATCATATCTAGATTGCTCTAAGATTACACTACCACGCATTACAAAGAAACTATTCTTATCATTCAAGAAGCTCTTTGTAGGGAATGGAATACTAAATATAGGTTGATTATCAATAGTAGCTTTAACATGAGTAACTTGTGCTGTATTGTTTGTACCAATATCCACATAAGACAAAGCATCTGGAACATAGAAGATTTCTACTCTGTCACCAGGTTCTGCCATAATACGTGTGTGGATTACTGGTCTAACTACAGAGTTGTCTGGTTCTTCGAACAAGAAGCGATACATATCTTTAGTTAACATGCGACCATTATGGAATACTAAGTATCTATCTGGGTCTTTACAAGTTACAAAGTCCTTAGTTAGATAGAACGTACAACGTTTATAGTCTACTGGTGGATAGTACGCATATCTAAATTGACGTTTAGATGCCATATAGATATCTTTACCGTACCAGTTAGCATCAGTAAAGCTAATAGTCTTAGCTTCTTTATCGATAGTAAATGGTGCATCATATAAAGAGTCTTTAGTAAACTCAAGACAGTCATAGTAGATATGATTGTCTGTATAGTTAGAGAATACAATCAAATCATCATAAGGGATTGTAGTGTTCTCGATATTGTCAGTATTAGATACTTGTACTTTAAGGAAGTTATTATTGACTCTAGAGAATCTTACAATCTCAAAAGTATCATACTCTTGAATATCGTCATACTCTTCTTGAGTTAATTGTAATTGGAATTCACTTCCAATGTATTTGATTCGGTTATATAAATCCCATAACTCACCATTACGATGAATCATAACGAATGTTTCTGTACGATCATGTAGACCACGTGGCATTCTAAAGATTAAGTCATTACCGATATAGGATTTGAATTGCTCACCGTTATAAGTATCACTATAGATATTAGAGAGCTTTTCATATAGCTCATCGAAGAACGCACCGTTATAACGAGAGATATATCTGATACCGTGTAAGAAGTTATCATTATACTCAGTATCGTTACGATATTCATAGTCGAAATCTTTTTGCATTGTATGTAAGTCTAAACCCTTGATGGTATTATCTACTAATGCAGATTTCATGATATCATCGTTAGGTGGTCTAACGATATTAGATTGGTTATCATTAACTACAGTTCTGTAGAAGTATTTCATAACCAGATCTTTATCTATTGGAGCACCATTGTTGATGGATACCAGGTTAAGATTCTTAACTTCAGGCTTAATCTTAGTGTCTAATTTATTATCAGTAAAACAGATAAAGTTACGTTCAGTAGACTTATGACGTTTATCTACCAAGATATCTAAGTTATCAATAGATGCACCAGCTAGGTTAGACCATTGCTTAGATATAAGATTGATACGTTCGGTATTTACAGATACTACAATAGCACCATAGTCTAGAGTAAGACCATTATCACCGAATCTGAAAATAACTGTATTACCATAAGGAATATTACGTTTCTCAGAGTAGCTTACGTTGAATGGAATATTGATAATCTGTACATCGTCAATATGTACAGGGTCAATACCCACTTTATTATTAATATAGAGATATGTATATCGTTGATCTCTAACTAGTGTGATGTCAGACCACTTAACGAATAAACCATTGACGAAAACTAATGAAGGATTAACTAACCCTTCATCGATAGCGTCTTTCAAGTTCTTAGCGTATACTAGTTTCTTTTTAGATGGACTGTCAATAGTAAATCGTAAACCGTTAACTTTAAGTACGTATTTCTCTTTACCGAATACATACTTACGTTGACCGTTCTCTAAATAGTATTGGGATACAGACCAAGAGATATCTAATAGCTCAGGAATCATACCTGCTTGAATAGATTCAATATTCTTTACAGTATAATTCCTGAGCAGATCTACATGCTCTACAATATTAATCTCATTGTGATTATGTCGCATGTATTATCCTCCGACTAGATTACTTTTTTCAAAATATCATTACAGTATGCTACCATTGCATTACCAGCTACTTTTTCAATAGTAGATTGGTTATTCAAGAAACAACCAACGTATGCATCAGTAAGCATAGCACTGAATGCTGGGAAGTATTCTAATGCAAACATAGTTCCTGGCGTATAGAGTTTGATCCATGTAGCCAAGAATGGTTGTAATTCTAATTCTTTAAGCTTAAGAATATCATTACATGTATGCATGAAATAATCAATATTAGCTAAAGACTCTACGTCAAGATAAGCTACAAGAAGTTCTTTCTCACGCTCAGTGATATTGGCAATCTTCTTAGCTAAATTTACGTTATTGCTAAACTTACCTTTCTTGTATACTGTATTAAGGAAGTATAAAGAAGATAAGAATAAGCAACGGTTACGTAAACCATTTACATTATTGATCTTGAATAGGTAGTTTACTACATTAGTGAATAAGTTAGCGAATGCATGAGCAGCATCTTCAATAGTGCTAGTACTATTGATTTTATCTAAATGATAAGCATGGATAGTTGCAGCATAGATAAGATTAGCGATCAATACGCTGATATTATGGCAAACATATTTACCATTGTCATCCAATTCAATAAGTCCATACACATCAATATAAATCGCAAACTTATTGCGATCACCTTTAAGATCTCTAGCCATGAATACTTTCATCATTCTAGGCATAGGTTTCTTACCAATAACTAATTTAAGTCCTTTGAAGTTTAAGAACTCAACTAGATTACTAGATAACTTTTGTTGCTTACGAACTTCATAAGCAATATCTTCAAACTCTTTAGAAGATATATCAATCACTTTACCAGCATTGATGAATTCGACCATTTCTTTTTCGAATTCTTGTTTGTGTTGTTGGAAAAGGAAAGTAGTATTCAATGTTTTAATTTCTTGTGCCATGAATAGTAGCTCCTCCGTTGAAAAATTAAGAGATTTTACTAATATGTTTCCCTAGGCTATTTATATCGAGCCAGGGTCTATATGCCCCTATGCCACAGTGTGACATAAAGGCATATAAGCATTGGTAGTATATATTTATTATAGGAGAAATAAACGCATTGAACTAAACAGTTACATTAGTCGTAGCATTTACTAATAAGTTATAGTTGTAAAAGTTTAATTTAACTGTGCTGTCAACTATATATTATAGAAGCGGAGGTGTTTATAATGCTAGTAGATTTATCTTTAGACCACGTATCCCGTGTATCTAATTATTCAAAAGAAAGTGAGGCTAAAAGAGTAACAGAAATACTTAGCTATATTGGTGAAGAATCTCTGATGTACTGGGCTAATGGCTTAGGCTTTAAAGGCATAAGCTATAAGAAAGAGTTATCAAGATACGCCACCATTGGCACTAATGTCCACTCCGAAATAGAACGATTCTTATCTGGAGATAGAGACTTAAACACAATTAACCCTAATGATTACACTCAAGCTGGGTTCTATGCTTTCATATCTTGGTATGATGAGCAAGTAACTAAGCTGGGTAGAAATATTGAAATCATAGGGTTAGAAGAGTCCTTTGAAGGAAAATACTTCAGAGGAACTATTGACTGTATCATGAGAATAGATAGAAAGCTATACTTAGTAGACTTCAAGACATCTAGTCATATAGGATATAAGTACTTTATGCAGTTAGCTGCTTATGAATATCTATGGTCTAAAGCTGGTGGTGAACCAGTATATGGATTTATGATTATTCAGTTAAATAGAGATGACCCATCTAAGTACGGTTCTTATACGTTAGATTCTATTGATGGTGATAATGTATATCTTTACAATCTTCTTCAAGATACATTCTTTAAACTAACACAGGTTGCTTTTAATGTAGACGAATTGAAGGGAGTATACAGATAATGGCAAACAATAACACATATCTCTTAGACTTATTAATCAAGCGTGTAGACTTGGAAGATTTGTTTGAAGAGAATAATAATATCTTAAAAACTCCACTTATTTGGTGGAGACTACGTAGTACTGATACACTCATTAAGAGGTTCTGTAGAGACGCTTTGATGATGGATGTATTGGATAACGTTGCTGAAGTATGTAAGGTAACTGGTAATGTGACTAAGTTATACAATAATATGAATTTAGCTATTAAGCTTAATGATACTAAACTATCCATTACTAGAAGATATGTGGGTAGAAAGGTATTCGGCTCTATCACTACAACTAAAGTCGAATACAATACTAAGAACGCTGACAGCATTAAATATATTATTTCACGTGAAGGTATTGATACGCCTATTAATACAGACGTAGAACATGAACCAATCGAGACCATAAGAAATGAGTCTCTAGGTTCTACAGAAATTAGCTATGCTCATGACGATGATGATGATTTCACTAATAATGGAATCCGTAGCATCATTATGGATTTATGCAATAAATTGGTAGACCCAGATAAAGTATGGTGATTTAAATGGAAGATAACTACGAGCATTATAACAAACTCCTTGTAGCTCTTACGTCGTTAGAATTAACAAAGACCGAATTTATAAACACTCCATGGTATAAAAAGATCTTTGTTAAGCGTAAGGCTGCTAAAACTATAGATAGTCTAATAGCAGAAATATATAACTGTATAGACTTTCTATATGATAAACCATTTGTATCAGCGGCTTTAATATTGTATTTGGAATATACGTATATTAAGCCACTAAAGTACTCTGGTATAGTTAGACGTCTTCCTAGACGAGATACTATATATGAGATCTGTACTATAACTAGAGTCAGATCTGGTTCAGCTATGGAAATAGCTGCTGTAACTTATACTGCTCCAGACATAGAGCAAAATGTAAGTGTAACATTTGGACCATTAACGTACTTCTCTAAGAATATGACTGTTGGTGATATCTCTTATACAGTACGTACAGTTTCAGATGTACAGTTCCGTGATGTAGAATATTTCACATCAGACCTAAAAGAGTTTGAAGATACTCTAAAGATCAAACGCAAATTAGGCGAACGTGAGAAATTCATTCTTGGTGCTGTAAATCATGCACTTAGAGATACTGTAGATATTATGATAGATAAAGGATTAACAGGAGAACCTGTTACATTTTAGAATTTACGAGGTAATAAAAATGAAAAATAAGAAGCGTCTTACAAGAGAAGAATTATTTAGAAATGCTGATTTAGATGTGGAATTATTTACAGTCGACGATGTATTTGAGAATATGAGTTCAACACGATATGGGTTTTATCATATAACAACCACTCTATGTGCAGGTATCCATGGTTTATTAACTACAGCATATATCATTAAAGACTTGAAAGAATTAACTATGGACTCTTTTAGACATATAAAATATCATTTCGAGGAGAATGATGGTAACTTTGGTGCTATAGCTGTAAGCACTAAAACCACAGAAGAAATAGATTTCTCTTTAGATTTTCATAGTGTAGATGAATATAATATTGAGAAATATCTATTCAAAGAAGACTTAGAGGAATATATTGAGCGTAAAGAATCCACTGGTTGTACTTTAGAAGATGCTATTGGTGCGGATATCTTATTAATCGGCATTCAGTTTAACCATAAACGCATTGTGGTTATGTTTGATAGTCGTAATGAACGTTTAGTATTATTGGGTAAGAAAGAAAATAATGAGCTGGATGTATTAAATCCTAAGTTTGAGCATAAATTTTATTATGCAATCATATCATCACTACTATCTATATTCTTATATATGGATAGTGATGAATCAAATTATAGAGCTTATGATAGCAAAAATGGGTTAAAAAGTCTTGATAAACTTATTACTTCATGTAATGACGTTAGTGCAAAAATTCTATTAGGACAATTCTTAGTAGAAGAGATTGCTAGAAAAGATAGAGCATCTGATTACGCACAAGTATTAATAGCTTTACGAGAAGCTGCTATGAATGATGATATTATGCCAGAGATTCCAAACCCAGCCGATAAAGATAAACTAAACTAACTTACTGGTAATCTTGTATTTATTAAAGGAGGTAAGTATGGAAGAACGAGAACTTCTATATCCTGTAACAGAGGATATTAAACAGTTGGCATTAGACATCTTAAACAAGATGAAATTTACCCAATTGTATGAAGCTAACGCATATTCATTCGAAACACCTTATGGTGTCTTTAACGCTACAGCACAAGAAGATGATGGGTACTTATACGTACGTACTTCATGCGAAAGTGTTGATTATGTGGTATCTTGGTATAGTGCTGAACGTGAACGCTATACTCAAAAAGACTTAGAGATCTTATTCATTGCTATGGGTAAGATTTATGCGAAAGGCTTTTAATCATGGATATAGAAAGATTTCTAACAGACTCCGAAGAACTAATCAAAAGTCTTTATAAGACTACATCAGATTTAGATGTATTGATTACTAAAGGAGAACCTAAAGCTATAGTTAACGGAGAACCCGTATATGACGATAATACGGAGTTTTTCTATAGCATCAATGGTAGTACTAAGGGATTTGCTGATTTGTACCATTTAGTATCAATCACTGATCCTAGTGAGCTTGTTTTCTATATGATTAGAAACCAACATTTGTCCGATCGCTTCTTAGATTTTGATATGAATGATAAATTTAAAGTACGCATCTATGCAGATACTATCTTAGATAGAATGACTATCAATTTCACAGATAAGCAAGGACAAGTTCAAACAATGATATTCAATAACAAGTATCCAGTGGAGTTGTTTAATGAAGCTTATAAGCAATTATTCTGCTCTGCTATTACTTGTGCATTGTTGATCTATTATGCTAACCAATATATCGAGGTGACTGATGACGGATTACAATAAACTGCTTATCAAGGCAGCAAACCAAATTACATCTGTTACTAATAAGTCTGCTAATGAGATTGCAAACTCTTTTGAAAGATTCATCAATGAGAATGTACCGGAAGAACTCATATTTCAATCTCCAAAGATTTGTATGGCTTATATTGATAGATTGAATTTTAAGAATAATGATACCTATCAAGCATTCAGAAATTCTGTATGCTATAAGGATGTCTTATCTGCAATCAATGGTATTCATATACCTATTAGTGTAAAAACTATAGTAGCGTATGAAGTTGATTATATCTTGCGTAATCCTTATGTGTATAGAGATGACCAAGATATCATTGATTATATTGTACGATATCTAGAGACCATTAATATGGAACTTGATGAATATCTTAAGTTCATCAAGTTCTTAATTATAGCTCGAGGCTTCTTTAGGGTTAAGTTAGATGTAATGGGTATTGAACCAGCTACTAATATGGAACAATTACCATTATATACAGCTTTAGGTATCTTAGTATCTGACTCAGCGTTACATGAGAGATTCTTATTCAATAATCCAACTGAGATGAAACAAGCTTTCGATGAGGTTATTGAACTAGGTATAGCTGGTCAGTATATTATAGAAACTATAGTTAAGGAGATGAATAAATATGACCAACGATAGTAAAGATCTTTGTATCAAAGTATTGGAGATCATGTTTGACTATGTCTCTGATTATACACATAAAGTTCCAGGTATGGATGAGAAAGATGAGAATGGAAACAATGCTCATCTTTTAGATATCATGAAAATCCATAATGTGGAATTGTAGTATGCTTTTAAAAGAAAGGATATCTCATGGCAAAGAAAAGATATTCTAATGTAAAAGTATCAGAAAACTTAAAAGCCATATCTGGTGATAATGAATATGGAAATCTCATACTTCATAAGAAGTATGGGATTATCCCATATATTAAGTTTACAAGATACTTAAGTAAGCTAAGAAAGCATTCACCATCTTATAAAGAACTTAAAGCTATGGCTACATTCATTAGGGTAGCCAAGTTAATCTTCTTCTATACACCAGGTGATAAACTTGATCGTTCTGATATGGGTTTATCAGAGTATAGATTAGATGCACACTTCAAAGATGATGATGTAATCATTTCTTACTTCCCTAAACCTCATATTAAGATTACTATCACTTTATCATATCTTGAAGATATCAATATCAGAATCTACAACTATGATGAAGAGAAAGAGCAGACTAATGTATCATTCTCTGATGGTAATGCTAGTATAGAGTGCTTGGAAGATGAGCAAATGTTTATTAATATCATTCGTCCACTAATGGATGGTTTCTGTACTATCTTAGAGTACTATTACAACACAAAAACGGAATAGGGCCACTGGCTCTATTCCGATTATTTTTTGTCTAAATAGGCATTTATGAAGAGTCTTTCACGTAGAAAAATATTACATACACAACGTACTAGTACAAGACAAAATTAAGCTTAGTACGAGGTGGTGAACCAATGAAAGATAGTAATTTATTTATAGAAGCACATATATCCGATATACATTTCGGAGTAATTCAGCCAGAGATAACTTATAAGATTCTTAGTGAGCAATTCACTAAGACCGTAGCTATGATAGACGATTTAGATTTAGTATCCATAAATGGTGATTTGTTTCATCATAAATTTATGGGGAACTCTGATGCTATCTTTTATGCATTGAAATTTGTAGATGAACTAGTATCTGTATGTCGTAATAAGGGATGTACTTTGTTCATCTTACATGGTACACCATCCCATGATGCTAACCAAACTAAGCTATTTTATCAATATATGAACGACGAAACTGTAGATGTTAGAGTCATAGAGACTATACGGTTTGAATATGTAAATGGTAAGAAGATTCTCTGTATTCCTGAGATACCTGGTTTAGGTAAAGAATATTATGAGAATATATTATATACTGAGACATACGATTCTGTATGTGCACATGGAACTATCAAAGGTTCTATATATGGGAGAAATGCAGAAGATTTAGATGCACCATCCCCAGTATTTAGTATGAATAACTTTATTTTATCTAATGGGCCAGTAATTGCTGGTCATGTTCATGTGCCAGGTTGCTATGAAAGAGACTGGTACTATTGTGGTTCACCAATTCGATGGAATTTTGGTGAAGAACAGCCTAAGGGCTTTATAATTTTAGTACATAATACTTACACAAGACAGTATTATGTGAAATATATGCAAATTGAGTCATTTAGATATGATACCATCAATATTGATGATATGATAGCTAGTGACCCAGTAACCATTTACAACTATTTGATGGACCTTAAAGCTCAGGGTATAGATAATATCCGTATTGAGCTTACAGCAGACCATCCAAATATTAATATACTTAGAGACAAGTTTAGAAATGACGGCTCGATTAAATTCAAATGTGATTTCAAGAATGATATCATAAGACAGCAAGCCAACGAAGTCTCAGAAAAATTTAAAGAGTATGACTATATTACTGATAAGAATCTATCAGAGTATGAGATACTCACTAGATACATCAATAATAATAAAGGTTATACTTTTATAACTACAGACCAATTGATCGATTTGTTAAAAGAGTAAAGTGAGGTAGGGTTAATGGCTAGAGGTAATGAATTGAATAATAAATTCATGATTGAATGGCCTAATCTGGTTATATACGTTAGGTATGTATTCCAAACGCTATACAGACAAGACAATCGAGAAATCTTAGCTACGTTGTTAAAGCTTATGAATAAGATAGATCCTGAAAAAGTCTATGATATCAAAACTCAAGAAAAGCATATTCACGTATTTAAGTTTCTCAAGGCATTATTAGAAAGACGAATTAATGGTAATAAGGATAAAGATCTTCTCATCGAAGTATGCTCCGATGGGCTAATCAAGAAACACTTACCATTGAATCAAATAGATAACCCATTGAATAGTAGTGACTTTGCAGTTATAGAGCAACGTATCTATTCTGACTATGAAAACTATTCAGTTATCACATACATGGCACAAGCCCATGATAAATTCATTGAGTTGACTACCGCTGGTAGCCAACTAGAACGTGAAGCAGTACTAAAAGATATGCGTTTTAGATTACGTGATATCGGTACAACTTTACGTCAAACTGCTAATACAGCAACTGGGTCTGAGACATTCTCATTGACAGACTCTGATGTATTCATTAGAACTATGAGTAATGTATATGACCGTTTGCATAACCCATCTACTAAGCTTAAGACTGGTATGCAAGCATTCAATAATATTATATCTGGTGGTTTCGAGAATGGACGTATCTATCTATTATTCGGTCTACCAGGTGAGGGTAAATCAATGACAATGCTTAACTTAGCATTGCAATTGAAGAAATTTAATAGGGAATATAAACCTAAAGACCCTAATAAAAGACCATGTATCGTTTATCTTACAATGGAAAACTCTCTTGAAGAAACCATTGAACGTGCTCATGGTATATTAGTTGCTAGAGACTTCGATAAAAAGTTATCATTAGAAGAATTGACTAACCAATTTAAACAAAATGGTTTCTCTGTAACTGATGATGACCCTATCGATATCGTTATTAAATATATCCCAGCCAATACTGTAGATACAGATTATGTATATGCATTATATGATGAGCTGGCAGATAGTAATAAAGAAGTTATCTGTATGGTACAAGACTATATCAAACGTATCAAATGTCGTGACTTCGAAGTATTGGGTAAAGACCCATACATGGCACTAGGTTCTGTAGTAGACGAATTTAAACAGTTTGCTATAGACAAAGATATTCCAGTAATTACAGCATCTCAGTTGAACCGTGAAGCTGCAAAAGCTATTGACGAGGGCCGTAAGATTAGTCGTAATAACTTGGTAGAATGTGTTGGTCGTAATAATATCGGTGAGTCTATCAAAATTCTAGAGAATATCGATAGTGGTATTATCATTATTCCTGAGAGAGATGCTGCCGATAATCCATATATGGGGTTCTCTCTTATTAAGAGTCGTTATGGTACTAATGCACCTAAGAGATTCTATCACCCATTTAATCCAGAGAAACCAGTTGAGTTGCTTTGTGATGAGGGGTGTACTAATACAGTTCATAGATTGACTATGACTGATTTATCACTAGCAGCACAGAATGCTGAATCTGTAAGAACTACTAAACCTGAAGAGGTTAAAAATACAGAGAGTGAATTACGCTCTACTGACCCTAAGATTCCTGTTAAAGAAGAACCTACCGATGAACCTAAAGAGTTAGATAAAGAGCAAGCTAGATTAGAACGTCAAAAGAAAAAGATGACACCAGAGTATTCTGGTACATTACCTAGTGGAACTAAAGCTATATCCAGAGGGGTTAACCCATTTGCTATAGCTAAACTAGAAATGACAGTTGACAAGTTCAATCAAGATAAGATTAATGGATTCAAGAAATCTGAGTATACTGATCGTTCATTAGATATGATTGAGTATAACTTAGAGATTCCTGTAAATGCTGTAGAAACTATGCTTTGTCCATATATCCCACCAGAAGAGTTTGATGAGATGGTATATGTACGTAAGGGTAGAGCTAATGAAGCTTTAGATAAGGCTCAAGCTAAAGAATATTTGAATCTTATTAAGAAATGGGCTCCACGTCAAGGTGTATACAGTGCACCATCTATGTTTGTGGCGTTACCAAATCAAAGTCTATTATCTGTAGGGTACTTTGCTGAGCAACACGGTATGAAAGACAAAATCAAACCGATGTTTAGAAGCACAGAACCAATCCCTATGTTTATAGAAGAACCAGTTTATATGACAGAATAAAACACAGAAGAGTACAGTGTACTCTTCCGTGGTAATATCTTATTCTATCCCATGTGAATAATTGTAAGAATCTATATACTGTTTATTAGAAGCATAGACGTATTCAAGTAATCTGAGTAATTCTTTCTTCGGAATTAAGTATATAGTCTTCTTAGTAAAGTCTTTAATACTGTATAGACCATTGATAGCTAAGATAATGTAATGGAATTCACTATTACCATAGATATCATGAGCTAAAAGCTTTGGTTTATATTTGTATTTACGAAATTCTTCTGCAGTTAAAGTTATCTTATATGCTTCTTTCTTGAAATCATCAAGATAATCTGTGGTAATCAAATTTCTAAAAGGGATTTCTAATGATCCCTGAGAAGATGACTTCATATAGTATGAGTAGGCATGAAAGTCTGAATTATTTGCAGGCTTCATGGTAATAAATTCTTGAATACTACTTATCTCTGTAAGCATCGTAATCCCTCCCTATAACAATTGGTTTGGTGATATCACCACTAGGAAAACCGATTATAAATCTAGTCCCTGGAGGGATAAACTTATATGGATATTGTCTAGCAACTTCTTTAGGCATTTCCACTAAAATATTAGACCCAACCTGAATCTTACCACCCTTAATAGGTTCTTTATTGATAAGATTTGATGGTTGTACGTTTATAGATTGCTTTGTGTTAGACTTAAGATTCATAGGATTCAATGAAGGTAAATAGAAGGTTTGAAATCCTGGCTTATATTTATCACAAGGCGATGTTAAGATGCCGATTTCGGTGTGTTGGAAGTCGGTGTTTGTGTTATATTCATTCATATCGTAAATCCTCCTGATTACAATAGTGTTTCAGAGGTAGAAAGGTACTCTTATGGGAAGCATGTTTGTTAGTGTTCCATCTTTTCCAACGTATACGAGGCAAGAGTTTGAAAAGGATGTATTCTATACCTGTGGTTTAGTATACGATCCTGCAAAGTCTCTTCAAATTATGTTTGAAACAGATGCTGGACAATTAATTCCTGTATTTATCAAAGGCAGACCATTATGTTTTGAGCAAGATGCTCAAGCATTAGTTCTACAAAATCCAGTTATCTATGATCCGTTGAATAATGTCGCTATTATGAAGACATTGTTTGACATGTATCTAGATTTAGTCCAAGAATATCCAACAGTGGTCACTTATGCTAAAGTTAACCCTAAGAAACGTGATATCAAAGGACAGGTTCAAATTGTAATGGATAATGGTATAACGTATTCATCCGGAATCTATTATAATGATAGTCTTAAGTATATGGACTGCATAAATTATTTATGTGGCTATGATACTTCTAATTTGAAAGAAATAGACTTTACTCAAGCTGAAATGGAAGCTATTAAAGAGAGAAGTAGAGCTAAGAGAGGCAACAAATGAAAGATACTTTAGAAAAACAGCAAAAAGTAAACACATATCTTATGTATGTCGTAGTCGGTGGTCTATTGATCATGACAGCACTATCTATAGCTAGTGCAGTATTCGGTATATTTCGTGTGCATCCGGGTGATAAGCCTACACAAGTACGTCCTATTTTGGAAGAGCATATGCCAGCTGTTGGTGGACAAGTTGCAGTTACTTATGATGCACCAACAGGTGATGCTATTAATGAAATGATAGCTAACGGGTATGTGGTAGAGTCTATAGTTTACGATAATCTTAAAGACCAAGCTCTTGTTATCTATAAAAGGGTGAGATAAAACAATGAGAAAATACGCACTTTTAATATTGATTATGATTTCACTAGTTTCAACTACTGGTTGTATTTTTGATTCTACACATAACTCTGCAGTTAAACGTAATAATACAGCATTAGAGGGTCTAACCCCTGCAATTAATGATACAGTGATTGTAAGTTATAGATATGATGAAGAAGTAAACCACGGTATTGCTGATATGAAAGAGCGTGGCTATAAAGCTAAAGGTGTTACTGTGCGTCATAGTGATTTTAATGGAAGAACTGTAGTAGTTTACACTAGAGTAAACTAAGCAAGAAAGGATTAATAATATGGGTAAGAAGACATTTATCGGGTGTCTAATAGCTATAGTTCTGATAGCTATTAGTTCCTATGTATATTACTATACTGATTTTGTTAAACAAGAGACATCCGATCAAAAGTTTAATGTAGCTCTTGAGCAAAATAATCAATCTCTTAAAGAATATACACCAGCTGTTGGTGATACTAAGTCTATGCTCTATACTACTAAGTATGCATCGTATGGTATTGATAATATGACAGCTCGTGGATACCAATTACTTACAGTATATACCGATGATAGACATTATGAAACCTTTGTCGTATTCAAGAGGGTGAGATAATGAAATTCCAATTAAACCCAGGACAGCAGGCAGTCGTTGACGCTGCTGTCGAATGGTTTAATAATAGCTCTGAATTGGTATTCCAATATACCGGTGCTGCTGGTACTGGTAAGACTGTAGTATTATTTGAAATCATTAACCGTTTGGGCCTATCTATAAATGAATTGCTCCCTATGAGCTTTACTGGTACAGCTGCTATAGTTATGCGTAATCGTGGATTATTCACAGCTAAGACTATACATGCTTCTATCTATGAGCCTGTAGAGCAAATCCAATATGATGGGTTAGGTAGACCTATTATGGATCCATATTTTAACAAACCTAAAGTCACAACTAAGTTTGTTAAAAGAGAATTCCTAGAGGGTGTTAAGCTTATCTTAATAGATGAAGCGTCTATGACACCTAAGTCTATGATTAAAGACATTGAATCTTTCGGTATTAAGATTATAGCATGTGGTGATTTGAATCAGTTACCACCTGTAGCTGATGATCCAGGCTACTTAGTAGATGGCAAGGTTCATTTTTTAACAGATATTATGCGTCAAGGAGAGAACTCTGGTATTATCTATCTAGCAGATAGAGCTATTAAAGGGCTTCCTATACACTATGGGACTTATAATAATGCTGTAGTTATTGATGAGGATATGCTTACTGATGATTTCTTAGTACAGTCCCCTATAATATTGACTTGTAAGAACGCTACAAGAGAAATCATCAATAGCTATTTACGTGATTTACGTGGTATCCGTTCTAAATTACCTGTCCATGGTGAACCAGTTATCTGTCGAAAGAATAACTGGAGTATAGAGTGTGATGGTATTAACTTAGTTAATGGTCTACGTGGTACAGTAGAGAACTTCCCAGATGTATCATCTCGTGGCAGTGAACGTAATATCTTTAAAATAGACTTACGTCAGGGTAGACTACTATTCAGAGACGTCAAGTGTGACTATGATTATTTCAATGCAGACTATGATGATAAGAATAGACTACGTAATAGTCCTTACTCTCCAGGGAATAAGATTGAATTAGCATATGCTATCACTACACATCTCTCTCAAGGGTCCCAGTATTATTCTGGTATATTCATTGAAGAGTGGTTACGTAAGGATATTATGCCTAACCTAATCTATACTGGTATAACTAGATTCTCTGATTATATGATATACGTAAAACGCAAACCTAAGTTCTACTAGAATTATATATTATAAGTATGAAAGGAGGCGTATACTATGCCATATAATAATAATATTAAAGGGGTCAGCAATAAGCCGATCCGATCTATGTTCGTTAAGATTGAGGACGAACCAAAAGAGAAAGAGTATATTGATCCTCAGGATAGGAAGTATACTCTATTTATCTATTTTATTGAGGGTTATGACCAAGAGAAAACATTCGAGTTCATTACAGGTCAAGATGTAGTACGTGAGTATATAATTGCTAACGTAGATATCATTGACTTTGAAGAATCTCTTATCTCTAACTGGTCTATTAAACCTGAAGACCCAGTTAATGGGTTTAGATCGTTAAAAGATTTCATCTTATACCTAGAAGACTTGGGTGATGAAGATGGAAACTATATTTACAATGATGGATTTAGATTGGGTGATTACTTGGATAGTCTACATGAGATTCAAAATATGAGCGAGACTGAACGTAAAAATTACGAGAACGCAGTTCATCTCTCTCAGCCAGGATCTAGACTACTTCAAGCAGTTACATCTTTACATGAAGGGGAAGAAATCTAATGTATAATCCTACGATTAATAATGACCCTAATTATAATATCACTATTAATAGTGAAGCATATAAAGCAGGTCAAGCTAGAGCCGAAGAGCACTTAGCTGTGTTCCGGCAAAATAACCAACCAATTATGGTACCTAGTTTCACTACTGAACCAACTAGCGAAGCAGAAATCTATTTCCGCAGAGGTTATGAGGATAAGTTTAAAGAAGAAACTGGCTTAACCAATCAAACATTAACTGGTACTAAACCATTTGATGCTAGAATGGCTAAAGGTAAAAAAGGTGGTAAGAAGCGTAAGAACTGTATTGATCGTGAAATCAATAATAATAAGCAAAACAAAAACTTCTTACTATGCTATGGTGATAAAGCCATTAAAGAATACACACGATTGGCTAAGCAAATCATTAATGACTTTGCTCATGCTAATATTGATTGTGGTATGTATGTAGAAGTATTTACTAATGAACGATTCATGGATTCATTACAACAAGCCGCTCATTTACAAGCATACTTCTACGGGAGAACTGTACAATATGCTGAGACTTATAAGCATAAATGTATGGAAACGGGTGAGGAGTTCAATTACTATGACGATGGTTTCTTGAATTACTATAAAGCTTTAGCACGGATTAACCAATTGGTGTATGAAGCATTAATACCATTCAATAACTATCTGAAGCAAGGAGTATTCCAACCAGAAATCTTGAATCAGGTTCAAGAACGAATCTATCAAGAGCGGTTGGGTCTACATGCAAGAGACCCTTACGAAAAGATGCGAGTTTAATAATGATGATTACACTCTCTCACATCATTTCTCTAAGAGAATGAAAGAGAGAGTGAATATCAAATCAAAAAAGAAACAATTAGCGTTTCTTAAACGAGCATTTGAACGTGGTGTTACAATGGAGGATACGAAAGGAAATTCTCTATTATACCACCACTTAAAACGGGTTATTAGGTATAACCCAGGCTGTAAAAGTGCTATCTATAACAGGTATATAATTGTCTCAACTGAGGACAATATGGGCGTAACTGTCCTGATTCTGCCGGATTGGATTCAGGACATGGTCGATCAATTTATCAAGACTCTTAAGAGAAAGGAATTATACTAGTTATGGAAAAAACTGCAGTTAAACTAGTACGTGATAAACGTAAAGCCGTCAATGCTAATAAAGCAACCCCTGTGAGTGGTTTATTAGTTTACGGTGATAACAATCACAAATACAACCTAGGCTTCGTTCCAACTATTTGGGATGATGCTAATGAGATGCTTATTGTAGCGCATCAAAACTCTGACCCATATACTGATGGATATCGTGAACCATTACAAATTACGGTAATGCCGTATGAGATGATTCAATATATGCACGTAAATATGGATCTACAAAATGCTCGAGCTTTAATGAAGGAATTTGGGTTTGAAGATAAGATTATTGATATCTTCTTAAATGAACAATGTCCTACAACTGATATGTACTCCTTTGGTGCAGTACGTAAAGGTGAGCTTGAAGAGATTTACAAAATCAAAGATGAACAAGAACGACAAGCACAAGCTGCTCTTGACCGTATGCGTGAAGAACAACGTGCACGTGGTATCGGCGTTCATACTTATGATAAAGAAAATGATCCAAAAGACGTTCCTATGGCTGGTCCTCAAACAGTACCTAGTGCTCCAGTTGAAGATACAACAGCAGACAACGTTCCTGTAGTTAAATACAGATTGGATGATCCTTTATATGACCCTAGAGCTGTACGCAGTGCAACACGTAGTATTGAAGATGCATATCCATATCCTACACCAAATGTACCAGACTTGACATATCTAGGCGTTCATGCTGATGAAACTAACACTGGTACAATCTTACCAGTAACACCACCTCCTGCACCTAGTCCTGTGACTCCACCTGTGAGTCCAACTCCTGGACATGGCACTGGTGGTACAACACCTGTAGCACCTACACCTACTACTCCAAGTAGTGGTACTGGTTCTACAACTACACCAGTAACACCTGGTGGTTCTTCTGGTACAGGTAGCACAGGTACAACTCCTAGTCCTACACCTGGTCCAGCAGTAACACCTACTGTTCCTACCACAGGCAGTACTACCCCTACACCTTCTCAAGGTCAAGGTGGTAATGGTACAACACCTGTAGCTCCTGGTACTGGTACAACTACCCCTGTAACAACTACACCAACTACTGGTACTGGTGGTAGTGCAACTCCAGCAGTTCCTACCCCAACACCTATAACTCCAGCTCCAAGCGTTCCAGTAGCTCCAACTCCTACACCAGTTAATGGTTTAAGTGCTAATGGTGCTATTGACTTATTCGCTAAGCTTAATAAAATTATCAGTGATAAGTTAGCAGGTCATACTATAACTGCCACTGATTTTGATAATATCACTCCTGAATATACAACAACAGCAGGCGATCAAATCTCTAAACATGATTTCAATACATCATTAGGAGCTTTGAGTACAACTCTTGCTAATATTCATGGTGGTACCCCACCAGCTATTACAGTAGCTGAAGATGCTAACCCAGTAGAATCTACAGTAGTAGATAATTTGATCGCTACAGTTAAAGCGATGGTATTATAAAATACCCTATTGTAAAATAATTTAGATTTGTAAATTTTAAAAACAATGAAACAAATCTATAATTATATACTATATCTGTGTATAGGGAAATTCCCTATACACGGTATGGTACTCATACTTTATTATTCTATCCATTTTGATTATAGGAGGAAACTAATATGTATAATCAAAACCCTAACTATGGCTTTGCCAACCCAACGTTCAATACTGCTCAAGCTCCTGTAGGTAATTACGCACCTGTAACTCCTACAGATCCAATGACACCAGCTGATCGTGAATTGTTAAAGCCACAACAAAAAGCTTCTTTCTCTTTAGAAATTCCACCAGAAAAAGAAGCATGGGCAAAATGTCCACATAAAGACCACACTGGTTTCTTGACTGTGGCCGACGGTCAAGGTTGGGTACGATGCACACAATGTGGTGAACGTATTCCTACAACACCTTACAGTGATGAAGAAGTACAAAATGCTGTACGTACTATGCGTCATATCTGGCAACAAATTAAATTATTCAGCATCACATTACCAGCTGAAATCAATACTGAGTTCATGATGTCTTTACCAATCGCAGAAAAATCTTTGGACTTGTATCATTTAGCATTCAAAAACTTCAATGATGTATCTCAAAGCATGAGCCGTGCACAAAACGTACAACCTCAACAAGCTGTACGTCCAGATGCATTCACTAGCTTCGATAATATCTTGAATGGTAATGTACAACCTGCATATGCTAACCCATGGGGAGCACAAGCTAACCCTAACTTCTACAACATGGCAGCAAATGGCGGTTACTACAATGCACAAACTATGAATGGTCAAATGCCAGTACAAACAATGCCACAACAAGGCTTTGGTGTTGTACCACAACAAAACCAAGCGCCATTCGGTTACAACGCTCAACCACCAATGCAAGGTCAAATGCAAATGATGCCTAACCAACCACAACAACAAGTTATGGGTGGCCAAGCTTTCAACCCACAAGCTCAAGTATCCCCAGTACAACAATTGCAAAACCAACAAGCAATGGTAGCGAATGCTAACCCATTCAATGCTAATGCTCCTGTAGGTGCAACTGTTCCTGGTCCAGCTGTAGCAGCTCCACAAAAGGAAACTATTACAACTGATACAATCAGCTTAGGTTAATTTTATAAATAAAGAAAAACCCCATAGGAGTATACCTCCTATGGGGAATCTTTTATTTTTATCGAGGTGATTAACTATGGCTAATAACTGTTACCAATGTGTAGCATTCTATTCTCCTGTCAAAGAGGAGATAGAGAAACTTAGAGATGCAATGATATCTCTATATAATGATAATAAACACTGGTTACCATATACTCTTAAATCTTTAGGGTTATGGGAAACAGAAGAAGAATATGCTAAGTTAGCAGATAAATGCGAAGATGGAACTACATTACGTGGCGAAATGACATGGCCACCTGGTGATAATGAAATCTGGTCTGCTACTTTACATGATGGTACTCTTGTATGGTATTTCCAAACTGAGTATGATTGTAAGTGGACTTATATTACTACTGGATTCAATATGCTAATAGATGCTATAGTTCCTAATAGTAATATTAAGTTTGTATTCTATGCCGAAGAGCCTGGTTGTTGTATCTATGATACTAATGATAAAGATCATATTATCTTTGATGATACAGTAGCTATAGACTTAAGCTGGTATATTGAGAATGAAGAGAAAAAACAATACCACAGTCTACATGACAATATGTTTTACCCTCAAGAGTATAAAGACGTACCTAAATACTTAAATGAAGTCATTAGAGACGAGTTCGGTATGAAAGACGTTAAACCATTTGTACCATCCATGTTTTGTGGTCCAAACGAAAGTCTAGAAGATAGCTTTATAAACTATATTGAAGACGAGCTTGGGGGTACTGTTGAGTGGTGTAATATACAACCTTTTACGTATGTAGACTAATCCAGAAAGCCCCAATATTGGGGCTTTTACAATATGTATTTTTTAAATGTAGATCAACAGTTAAGTGAGAGGTGATAAAATGGCCAAAATAACAAAAGAGATGCAAGACAATATCGCCAATTATGGTGATGACTTTTTAACTCTTACTCCAACTGAAGGCGTACGACAGAATATTGGTACTTACCTAGGTTACTCGGGTAACCGAGGGTTTATTAATATGATTCGAGAAATCTTCCAGAATTCAGCCGATGAGTTGATGAAGAAAGATTCTCCATGTGATGAAATTTGGGTATACTATGATGAGAGAAATCACGAAGTTACCATACAAGATAACGGTCGTGGTATTCCATTTGACATTATGGTTACTGCATTTACTAGTCAGAATACGTCAACTAACTATGAAAAGAAACCAGGTGCTTTCTCATCTGGTCGACATGGTTTAGGTTCTAAAGCTACGAGTGCATGTAGTGAACACTTTGTAGTTAAGTCTTATCGTCTAGGTAAAGGACAAGAGATGTCTTTATACTTAGGTGACCCTGAAACTGCCAAGGTTAAGTCTATCCCTAATAAGGATAACTACCAAGGTACAATTATTACATTTAACCCTATTCATACTATGCCAACTAAGAAACAAGGATATCATGGATATCAAGCTGGTAAAGTTATTATGGGTGAAATCACTACAACTTGGCGAGATGTATTAGACTTATTAGAAAGCCTAATACCATTACTTGATATCGGTGCTAAGGTTAATTTCTATGGTACTGACTCTGATGGTAAAAGCCATAACGTTCGTATTGTGAATGATAAAGGTATTGCAGGTATCTTAGATACATTGGCAACTAAACCTATGATTGCTCCAATACATATCTCCAAGCTTAAAGAAGATGGGCAGATGAAAGCTGATATCTTATTTACTTTTGATAGTACAAAAGCAGATGATATCTTTGCTGGTTATGCAAACTTCTGTCCTACACCTAGCGGAACTCATATTAAGGGTTTCGTTGAGGGGCTTACCAAATTCTTTAGAGATTATATGAATAAATACTTCCTAGGGAAGAATTCAAAACTAAAGATTACAAATGCTGATATTCTCAGTGGACTATGCTGTGTAAACTCTGTATATCACTTATATCCAGAATTTACAGGACAAGCAAAGGAAATCATTTCTAATGAAGACCTAGTTCCTTTTGTTAAAGATATTACGATAGAAGGTTTAGACCAATGGGCTAAGACCTCTTCGTCAGATCTACAAAAACTTTGTAAATACTTTAAAGAAGTAGCAGAACTTCGTACGAAAAATGAAGCAGGACGTGTCCGTATTCAGGTTAAGAATGCTTCAGCTATTACTGGTCTTCCAGCTAAGTTTGTAAGACCTAAAAGTAAGAAGCATAACGAGCTATTCATCGTGGAAGGTGACTCTGCTGCTGGTAATGCTCGTAATAGACGTGATAACGACTCTCAAGGTATCTTCCCTATTCGTGGTAAAATCATCAATGCTCTATCTAAGAAAAGAGAAGATGTACTTAAGAATGAAGAAGTTGCAGCCATCATTTCTATTATAGGTGCAGGTTATGGTAAAAACTTTGATATTAGTAAGTGTAATTGGGAACGTGTAGTAATCTGTACAGATGCTGACCCAGATGGTGCTCATATTCGTACACTATTATTAGCGTTCTTCTTATTATACATGGAACCATTAGTATTGGATGGTCGTGTATATGCATCTGTACCACCTTTATATGGTGGACGTATTGATGGTAAGAACTTTAAGTACTTCACTGATCGTACTGAGTACAATGCATACTTACAGAAACAATTTTCAAAGAACCATAAAGTAACCTTACCTGGTAAGGTTAATTTTACCAATACTCAATTAATCAAGCTATTGAATTCTACAGAATTCTATATTGAACGTTTAGAATCTGCTGCGAATTCATTCGCCATCAATCCATATTTATTGGAAGAGATTTTGTTATATGTAAATAAAGGACTCTCATTCAATCAATTCAAATCCAAGATCACTAAGAATCATAAGTATTTGGAATGTAAAAATGAGAAGGGTGGTTGGACCATCACTGGTTTATATGAAGATAATAAGTATCAGACCATTTATATCAATGAACGCTTATTGAGCTTCTTTGAAAGTATGCATTATAAATTAGTAACTGATACTATTAATTCACAACCTAGCCATTATGTGGTAGATGGTGAGACTATGTCCTTATATGGCTTATTAAATAAGTTTAAGGAACTAGCTCCAAAGAATATCACACGATTCAAAGGTCTAGGTGAAATGAATGAAGACCAGTTGTATGATACAGTAATCGGTAAAGACAAAGAAAGGGTTCTCGAACAATACACAGTGGACGATATCAAGTATGAGATCGCTAAGATTCGTGAAATTGAATCTAGTAAGATGGATCTTATTGAGGGCTTAGATATCTCCAATTACATTTTCTAGGAGAGAACTGTTATGATCATATATTATGCAGATACACAAGATGGGCGGTTAGCTGCCCATCTAATACTACAAAATCCAGAAAAGGTTTTGATTAGTGAAGAAAAAAGATTGGACCCTGATTATTGTCTATTAAACGATATTCAGGATTCTAGGGATATAAAACTTTTACCATATACATTTAAACCAAATGCTGCTATATTAGACAGAGTCAATGAAAATGAAGCTGTTATTTGTATAGGCATTGGTTTTAATATAAATGATGAAGTTTCATTAGAGAGATTTGAAACGTTAGTAGAGAAGTCTAGACGGGTTATCTGGATTGACTATCTACAGAACTCTAAAAAGTTAATGGATATGTACAAAGATAAGATTGATTTTCATTACTACCAGTATGAATGCTTATCTAGTATTGTATGGTATATTGTTATGGGCAAGAATGAAAGTATTCCTCTCATTAATGGTATTAGTCAGCACGTACATAAACCTATTCCTGATATTAAAGCAATCTATCAAAAGATGTATATAGCGACTTTATTTAGTGACCCACAGGACGTTGTATGGGATAATCTCATGAACGAAACTGATTCCGATGCTGAATATCGTTATAAGACTATTGCATATGCTTATGATTATATAAAACAACGATTACAGATTGATATTGACCGTGGGGTATACTATTCTCATATTGGAGATCTTAAAGTAAGATGTATGAGTATCCAAGATGCTGAGTATATTCCATCTGTCTTATATCATAAATCTTTAGTAACCATAAACTGGATATATGATGGTGATAGTTATCTATATAAAGTTTATGCTAATTTTGATGATTTTAATTGTGCGGACTTTGTAGCTAAGTATAACGGTATTGGAACGAAACACTATGGGGTGTTCAGATCGGATGACTTATTGCTATACCCGCATAGATCTCGGAGGAACTGATGGCGAGAAAATTCCACTTAGTGTCCACAGCACCTGAGGGCACTCTACTACCAAAACGTTCAACTAAACATTCCGCTGGTTATGACTTCTTCTCTCCTGTAGATGCAGAAATCATGCCAGGTGCAACTCTTAATATCCGTACAGATATTAAAGTTGAAATGAATGAAGATGAGGTACTATTCATTGCACCACGTAGCAGTTATGGGTATAAATATCAAATGACATTAACGAACACTTTGGGCATTATCGACGCTAAATAAAGGAAATAATATGACACCTAAAGAAATAGCAATAAGACAATGTAGTACATGTGGTAATGATGTAAAAATATATCACAGAGATCGATTAAAACGAAAAAATATATTCTGTAGCAAAGATTGTGAAAGCAGATTTAGAAGATTTTGGGGCTTAAATATGAAATGTCCTGTTTGTGGCAAATATTTCCATAGAAAGCCATCCCAGATGAAAAAATATAATAGCCATGCCAAATGTTGCTCTAAGGAGTGTTTAGCAGAATATCGTTCAATAAAATACAATGGAGAAGATAACCCAAATTATGGTAATACTTTAACAAAGTCTAAATTATGGGCTGGTGATCTTACAATACATTGTGGATATTATTGGAGATATGCACCAGAACACCCATTAAATATATATGGGCGAGTAAGAGAGCATCGTTTAGTTGCGGAGAAATATTTAATGACAGATGACCAATCTATTATTATTGATGGTAAAAGAGTTTTAAATCCAAAGTTGGATGTACACCATATTAATGAAAATAAGTTGGATAATCGGCCAGAGAATTTATTGATACTAACTAGATCTGAGCACCAATCTATACATTCAAGAAATCGTTGTTGTAAAAAAATTGGCGTCGTTAAATCCGGTGAATTGCAAGAAACCCCTTAGAGCACTATATACTACAACGTGACTATAAATGGTGAGCGTGAAAGTTTGAAAAATATAGTGATTGGGCAATTTGCAGCCAAGCACCTGAATTAGCATAATAGTATGGTGAAGGTTCAGAGACTACTGTGTGAGTTAGCTAGAACAATAAACACAGCAAGAGCGCCGGGCATAGAAGAAGTAGTCCGAACTTATATGAAAATATAAGAAATATAATTTAAACGATTATATGATAACAATAATGGATTTTTATAACAATGAAACCAACGAAGGCAATATCAGTATCAAGATTAAAAACAATGGTACTGAACCTATGTATTTGGTTAAAGATGAAGCATTTGCTCAAGGTATCTTTGTTAAGTATTTGACTACAGATGATGATGATGTAACTGACGTACGTACTGGTGGTATTGGTAGTACTACTAAGAATTAATTGAAAGGTAAAAACAATGAGAAACAATAATAGACCAAACAATCGTAAACCTGCAACACAAAAAGCTAAATTATTTGAAATTACACTTCCTGTGACTTACAGTGGTAAGCTATCTAATGAAGTAACTGATTGGTTGGTTAACGTATTAGAAACTGGTGAAATCTTTGATATGGTTGAAGTGAATGTATTCGGTAAACGTAACGTGTTCACTCAAAATACAGAAGCTTTGGGTTCTGTAATCGTTGGTTCTGTAAAAGAATCTGGTTTCAAAGATGATATGCTAAGCATTACTATCTTAACTGGTGAACGTAACTACGAAATCATTAAGAATATGAAACAAGCAGATGCTTTTGTGTTCGTACGTCCTAATAATAAAGGTAGTTACAAGATCACTAAGATCAATATTAACGAAGTCCAATAGTCTATATGAAAAGCCACTATGGTAAATTAAGACCATAGTGGCTTCCTATTCATATCCCAATATGTAAAACTGGGAAACTAAAAATTTACCAAACGAAAAACATACATATAGACTGGAGGGATATACTTGGCACAAGATCTTAAAGTAAATACGCTAGATAAATTTAAAGATGACCTAACGTTATATGCTATCTATATAGCTAAGCATAGGTCTGTACCTGATTTTAGGGATGGTCTTAAAGACGTACAACGTAAGATTTTATATTCGATGTATGCAGACTTCCCACAAAACTCAAATAGAACTTTTAAATCAGCAGGTGTCGTAGGTGAGGTAATGAAGTCTTATCACCCTCACGGTGACAGTGCTATTTATCAATCTATCAAACCAATGGTTAACTGGTTCGAATGTAATGTACCATTAATCAGAAAACAAGGTAACTTTGGTAACTTCCAAGGTGATGGTCCAGCTGCTGCTCGTTATACAGAAGTAGCTTTAGCAGACTTTGCTAGAGAAGCATTGTTGGATGAATTAGACGGTGTCAATGGTTCTCCAAATATCGTTGACTGGAGTCCGACATTTGATAATAGTAAAGTAGAACCAGACTTTCTACCAGCTAAAGTACCATTGTTATTGATCAATGGCATCTTTGGTATTGCTGTAGGTTTTAGACCAGAAGTACCACCACATAACTTATGTGAGGTTATTGATGCAACTATTAAGTTATTAGACAACCCTAATGCTCAAGTTGTATTAGTTCCTGACCATAATATGCCATGTGATATCATTGAAGCTGATTTCAAGAAGATTAGTAATAACGGGTTTGGTGCTTATCGGGCTCGTGGTCACATTGATATTGGTACTTATGATAAGAAGCCAGCACTATTTATCCATAGTGTGCCAAATTCAGTATACTTAGGTACTATAACTGATAGTATCGATACTTTGGTTTCTGAGGGTAAACTACCACAAATTATCAATAGTTTGGAAAACCATACACCAACCAAATTAGAGCATATCTTGGTATTAAAACCAGGTTCTGACCCTAACTTCGTTAGAGATACATTGTATGCTAATACTAGCTTAGAGTGCTCTTATAGAGTAAACTTCCAAGTACAGTTCAATGGTAATATCCATAAGCTTACTTATAAGCAATACTTACAAGAGTTCTTACAGTTTAGAAAGATTACTAAGTTACGTTTGTACTATAATCTTCTTCAAAGAGCTAAGACTAAGTTCCATGAACGTGAAGCATACATTACTCTATTGAAGTCTGGTGAGATTGACAAGATTATCAATATGATCAAGAAACGTAAAGACCGTGAAGATCAACCTATCATCGATTATCTTGTAACTAAGTTTAAGATTACTCCATTACAAGCTAAGACAATCATCAATACACAGATCAAGAACCTATCTATGGGTAACTTGAATAGATATATTGATGAGGCTAAAGAACTTAAAGCCAAGATGGATGAATGTCTACATAAGATTCATAGCGAAGAAGCTCTCAATGAAGAGATTCGTAATGAATTACTATATTTCAAGAAGAAGTATGGTGTTCCTAGACGTTGTAGAGTGATCTCTAAAGATGATATTAATAATATCCCTGAGGGCAAGTTCAATATCGTAGTATCTGAATCTAATAAGATTAAGAAGTATGGTGTAAATGAGCCATTGAATCTTAACCGTGGTGAACCATGTTCTGCATTTATCTTGAATGCTGATAATAGAGATAATCTATTGATGTTTGATAGCTTCGGTAGAGTATTCAGTATGCCAGTACATAAGATTCCATTAACAGGTAAAGGACAAAATGGTACTGATGCCTTGTCTTTGAATAAGAAGATGACATCTATCATTACTAATATCATTAGTGAATCTAAAGTAAAAGAATTGGCTAAGTCTAAAGCTTATACTATGGTGGTATTAACACAAGCTGGTTATATTAAACGTCTTGAATTAGATGACTTCTGTACAGTAGCATCTGGTGGCCTTATCTATAGCAAGTTAGAGAATGGTGATAAAGTACAATCCATTCTTATTACTCAAAATGGTGACAATCAAATCATCACTTACTCTGATAAGAAAGCATTACGATTCAAAGCTGATGATATTCCAGTATTGAAACGTGCTACTCGAGGAGTTAAGGCTATGAATACTAATGATAATGTCGATGGTATGTCAGTAGTCTTTGGTGGTTGTACTAATGCTATCGTAGTAACTCATAATGGCTATATCAATAAGATTGATATTAGTGCATTACCTATGTCTTCTAGAGCAAGAGCTGGTAATAATGTAATCAAGCTTGGTCGTGGTGATGCAATCAGAGATATCTTAATCGTAAGAGATACAGATGTGGTTATGATTGAATCAGCTACAGGTAAAGAAGATGTAGCAGTACGTGATATTCCATTAGGCTCTTCTATCTCCAAAGGTAATAGAGTTCCTAATCTTATACGTGTAGTAAAAAGAATCTAATTGTTTTATAGGATGGGATATTCTCCCATCCTATAATTTTTATCGAGGTGATAAAATGAAACAGAAGAAAGTTATCAAAATATTGGATGATCTTGGTATCATTACAGTTACTGAAGATTCTACATATAATGATAAACGTGAATGTGTGTATGCTGATATTGATATACTAAATATAAAATATCTTTTAAGTCTAGACTTTGATGATCTGACAAATCTAATTAGTGTAAAATTAGCACCTAAAGTGGATAATCCAGTAGCACCAGCATTTATAGCGTCTACAACCAATTCTACTAGAGTTATAAATACTAAGGCATTTAGAGTCTTTCTATCTAAAGTCTTCAGTACTCTTATAAAGCATAAGATTAAGTTGCTTGATGATAAAGAAAATAAGTTCTATAAACTATTCGATAGAAGAACTTATACTCTATACATTGGTGATGGTACTGAACTAAACTGGGACGCCAGATCTAAGAATGGTAATTATATTATATATGCTGACCAAGCTGGTTATGGACAGTTATTATATAAACTATACAATATTCCAAAGCCAAATTCAGGAAACTGTATGAGCAATCTATTAGGATCTTATGTTAATTTATTAGATATCTTAGATTATATAGATACAGAAGAGGATGAAGCTAAGACTGATGTTAGTAGTGGTGATACTAATTTCTTAGAGGAGACTTTAGACTGTTTAAAACATCTTAATCTATCCACTGATGATGTAATATGTGTTGCATATGACGATGTATATATGTCTTGGGAAACATTTGCTAAGAATGCAGACTTTAGATATGATAGCGGCTTAGGTAATGCAGAAATATCAGATAATATTCGTATATACACTAAAAACTATATTATATATAGACATGAATACGATGGTGCAGAAGAATGGAGAGCTATAATTACTCTTGATTCTGCGACATCTAAGAAAACACAATTACCAAACGATGCAGAAGTTGACTTTAAAGCCGATTAAGGTTCAAATACAGGTACTGGAACTCCCAGTACCTGTTTATTTTTTCTCATCATACTCTCATTTAACCTAACACTACTGTAATAGCAATGACAGCTATTACAGTCTCATTTGGATTAACGGTAGCCAATTTAGATTGTACCTTTCTTATATACCGTAGATTATACAGGTGCCAGTATCTTAACAAACGGCCATGTTAGATACTCGTTGCAGTGTTTGCAGGTTTATTATTGTTTTCCTTGTTGCAATAATAGACAAAGTTTCCTCTTGATGGTTTAGGGTAGCCCATAACCTACCCTATACCATTATCCCAATTTACGTGATACCGTATGGTATAATAAACTCCTTACTTAAAAATTTAACAGCATTACCCAGTATAGACAGTGTCTATACTGGGTATTTGCCGTTTCGTAAAACTTAGTATTTTCAGTTATATACTATAATGGTAATACAATGGTTATATTATTTAGTTATTATAGAAAAAGGAGAATATATCATGAGTATTTCTGTAGGTATCGAACGTGTTGGTAACCGTAATCATAATCAATATAAAGCTTCTATTATGAGCATTGATGAAATCAAAGCTCAAACTAATAGCTTAATTGAATTATTGGATAAGTGCAAACCTATCCTAACTACACAAAAAGTGCTTAATGCACTAAGAAGCGATAAAGTGGTAAATTATCCACTAGGCCACGAATATGCTATTCTTGAAATGAAGAAGCAAGTAAGTGCTATCTTCGCAAACATCAGAGCAAAATATGCTCATAACGGTCTTGGCTTCAAGATCGAAACTATCAACGAAATTGAATCTTCTGTAAAATATAGAATTATGTGCATCATGAAAGATGCATATAAGATTCAAAACCAATAAAATAATAAGGCTAGAGGAATTTCCTCTAGCCTTAATCTATTTTATTTTTTTTATTCACGACGGGATATCTTCTTACCACTTAAAGTCAATGGTGTTACGTTACCAATATTGATTAAGTTAGTAGATAGATGTGCACCTAGCATATATACATTAAGTAAGTTCTTACTCATAGGATCACTAGGGTCATCAGGAATATCATCTTGAGAGATATAACCCATAGTAGAGATGGTATTATACATAGCTTGTTTAGCTTCCATAGAATCTGCACGTGCTCTGGATAGCTCTTTAATAGTTGCATCCATACCACTAACCACAAGGGACTCCATTTCTCTATCAGATGTAATACCATTCTTATCGTGAGAGATAAGCATACCAGTCTTATTATCACGCATAGAGATATTAGTAGAGATAGCATTCTTTTTTGTCAAGAATTGTTTCATACGTTTTAGATGTAAGTATCCAACTAATGCTTCATGGGAAGTTACACCTTTACCATTTTCATCTTCATAGATATATGGCATAGAAACTTTCTCTAAGATAGGTACACCCATTATTGCACCAGCTTTTTCGATTTGATCCATAGTCGGTTCAATCTCAAATACCCGAGTGATAAATCTAAATGGGTATTTACCAGATACGAACTTAGTAAACTCTTTATCGCTCATATCAGAGAATATCTTTTTATAGTAGTCAGTAACTTTACCAGATGGATCCATAGCCGACATTACGTCAAATACTAGCTTTTCAGCTTTCTTTCTTTGTGGTGTCATTTAGTTCCTCCTATAGATTAGAGAAGTGAATCATTAAAGCGAAATACATTAGAACTGAACGTTGGTAACTAGCTTTAGTTGCTGCACGGTTCTTACGTACATGATAACGTCTAGAGCCATTCATTAACCACCGTTCTAAGATTTCCTTAGATCTGATTACTTCTTTGACTTTACTATTAGGTCTAGGTGCTGTAGTAAATCTTACAAACTCAACACGTTTGACATCTTTCTTATCTGTGCTTTGGAAGAATAGATATACTAGAAGACTAATGAACTCTTTAACTTCAGTAAGAGATTTAGTATCATTCTTTAATACCCATTCTATGATAGCTTTGATTTCATCAGTAGACACATTGACATCAGCTGCCATCTTACAGTAAGAATAGTTTACACCCATAGTACTAATAGCTTGTACTGTCTTATCGATTACACGTTCCGCCATAAGACTATCAGTATCAGCCAATCTATAGTTATCTTCACTATAGTCATCACTAGCATAGTTAAGATACTCATTACGGTTCTCAAAAGCATCATAGTACAACGTAGCAATATTCTTCATGAATGATTTAATACGTGTATGCAACTGCTGTACAATATCTTTGATATCTTCATCATCAAAGTCTTCAAACTTATCTTGATATGTCTCAGCCCATGTTGTAGCAATAGAACGTACTGCACTAAACACATTACCTTTGACTTTAAGATCGTACTTAGCGGACATCTTATTATTAACCACATAGTCCATTATGTGTTTATACTCTATAGGTTGTACAACTTGAAATGAACCATAATGGATAGATGGATAGAAAGACCCAGAGAATGCTATATTAACCAAAGCTAAGTCTAGTTCCTTATAGTATTTCTTTCTATTCATTAGGAAGTATCTAACTATACATAGCATCGTAATAGTAGTCTCATCTTTAGCAGCCGCCGGGTTAAAAGACGGAATACTAAAATAGAAAGTATTCCGCAATTCTCTTTGAATAACTGAACGTTGAATGCCTAGCATTCTAAAGAATTCATCTCTATCATTATCAGTAAAGTAAATACGTCTATATGGTGCAATAGCATATAGGTCTTCAGCTCTAGCTGCAATGAATTTACTGATGTATTGTTTATATTGTGAAACCCTTCTAGAGATAGCTTGCTCTACGATAGGGTATATCTTCTTAAGTATAACTTCATTATCTTGCTTCATTATTGGCCTCCTTGATTTTATTAAGATGTTTCCGTAAAACACTTTAATAAGCCAAAGGAGGAATAAGCAATGTTTATTTATAATGAGCAGTATTTCGGTAAGACACCGAATCTCATCAAATTAGAATCTATTATCGGAAATATCCGTAAACAAAAGTACAAAAACGATACAGTAGTCGAATCTAAAGACTTAGCTAAAGTAATGAAAGCTCAGTTTGGATTCTCTAATACTAATTTCTTAGTAGACTTTACTACAACAAAGAATGCTTATACATTAGTATTTAGAGACAAGCTAGATGGTATGGGTAAACCAGTCTTTAAGAATGGTACATATCAATTTAACCCTAAAGATGGGTATGAACTAAATGTATATTTCACTTATGGCTTATTATGTGATACAAACTTCAGTAATGAAGAGCTAGCCGCTATTCTATTACATGAAATCGGTCATCATTTCAGTGCTAAGGCTGCAATGTATGAATACAATCTTCCTAGCATTAAGAACTTAGTTCGTGGTATGACTGATATGAATAAAGCCATATACAACTTAACTAATGGTGCTAAAGAAGATATCCGTAATATTGATGATACTCGAATTATGGCTGGTATCCAACAAGCATTTGATGGTTTAGATTGTAGATCTGCTTTGGCCTACATCAATAATGGCGTAGTCTTAGTTAAAGACGCTATCCTTAAAGGGAGTACGTCTGATGCGTTCAAATTCTTAACTGGCGATAAAGATACAGTTAAGAAAGTTATGAATACCAAGTTCGATCAACCAGTAAAGAATCTTATATCTGAATATGATTCTGAAGAAGAAAAGTCTGATGCTTTTGCTACTATATATGGTTATGGCCCAGCTCTAACTACAGCATTAACTAAGATCGAGTCTAATAAACTAGATAATAGACATAGCACAACAGAGTCTAATGTGTTAGAGTGGATTCTTAAGTTCTATATCACATTTGGTATTATTGGTGTATTTGAATTCTTTATTGATTCAATGGCACATATCGATTCTAGTAAACGTACACTAGCAGCATTGGCTGTATTAAACCAAGAGCTTAAGACAGCTAATCTTACACCTAAACAACGTAAACGTATTGAGCAAGATATTATAGAAATCACTAAAGATTACGAATCATATCTTGAAACAAAACAGTCACTATTCAAAAAAACTGGTTACGTTAAACTATCGTTTGTTTATAATAAGATCTTATTCTTATACCATACAAAATTCAACAATAACCGCAATGTAGAATCATACCAACAGTTATTGAATTTGTATAGAATGGCTTCATCTAGATCCTAACATATATGTAGCTACGAATTTTTCATTTGACTCCTAAAAAGATAAATGTACTTAACCCTATAAACCCCTAGTACGGATACTTTCTGTACTAGGGTTTTATTTGTCTCTTGTAAAAAATAAAACACTATAAACAATATAGTGATAGATGGCACCTCGTAATCTATAACAAAATTCCATCTATCGAACTTCTTATATAGTATAACGTCCTTTGGTATAGTAAGCAACTTTATCGTTCATTGTTTTACCTACACTATACTTCCCTTCATGGTTATACTATATGGGGTACGCTTCTTCAAGAGTTATCGCTTATATAACTCACTATCAAAACACAGCAAGACTGCTCCATATAGGCATTGCCTGTATGGGGTTTCTTGCCAGCTAAAGGTGAGTACAGTTATATACTATAATAGTATTAAGGAGGATTCTATTATGGAAGAAAAAGAATTAACACATTTTAGTATTAGTGAGCAATCTGCTAAAAAAGCAGATGCTCCATTTAGGGAGAGCCTAGAGAATCAACTTACTGTATTCTTAGGAGGAACTTGTAATGGTTCTGTATGGAGAAATGATCTAGCTAGATTATTGTCCAATAAAGTAAGAGCATTCAATCCTGTAGTATCCGTATGGGATGAACGTGCTAAATTTGAAGAGAAATATCATCGTGAACATGACGATGTTAGATTGTACTGTATTACTCCAGCTATGTCTGGTATATACTCTATAGCAGAAGTTGTAGATGATAGTAATAAGAAACCAGATTCTACAGTATTATGCGTACTAAATAGTGATTTTGGTGGAGCTCATACATTTACTAAACACCAAGCAGATTCTATGAGAGCTTTTATGGAACTAGTAGAAGCTAATGGTGTAGAAGTATTCGATAACCTATATGATGTATCGGTCTATTTAAATAACAGAGCTGAACATAAGGTTAAATGATTTTATGGAGGAAAAAAATTATGGCAGATAATAAATATGGCGTAATTAATGAAGTTGGCGACCTAGGTTTAGGTTTCCAAGAACTTAATGAAGAAGATCAAAAAGTGCTTCAAGAACAATTGAAACACGAACAAGACAAAGATAAAAAATAATTATCTTTCCTAATATGTAGTAGGGCCACTTACGGTTCTACTACATATTATTTTTTACACTCCCTGTAACTGTATATTAATCATGCCTAATATGGGCTGTTATAGGTTACTTATTTTTAACACGAGGTAATAATTATGAAAGCAAAACTTATCGGTATCGGTGCCGCTGGTAATAAAGCGGCTATGCATGCTATTAATCAAGGTGTATTTGATCGTAAAGATGTTTTACTTTTGAATACAACTCAAAAAGATATGAAAGACGAATTCAACGATATTAATATCGTATTCGGTGATAACCGTGGTGGTTGTGGTAAAGAACGTGATATGGCTAAAGGATTAGCTATGGAAGCTTTACGTGCAGACTTATTCAAATTAGACTCTTTCCCAGATCCTCAAGATGAAGCTATTATCATTGTATCTTCTTCTGAAGGTGGTACTGGTTGTGGTGCTTCTACTATTGTAGCTAAGTACTGTAAACAAGTATTGAAAATGAATGTACATATGTTTGTATTCACAGGTTTCGAACAAGATGCTCGTGGTATCCAAAACACTGTAGAATACTTCCAAGAATTATCTGATGAATATACTGTACAAGCTATCAGTAATAAGAAATTCTTAGATGGTATCCGTAGCAAACAAGATGCTGAACGTGCTGCTAACCAAGAATTCACCCAACGTATGGCAGTTCTTCTTGGTCAAGACTTAGTAGAATCTGATCAAAATATTGATGATACTGACTTATACAAATTATCTACCACTCCTGGTTTCATGACTATTGAAAAAGCCAAAGTTTCTAGCATTAAGAATACTGAAGACTTATACAAAGAACTTCGTAAAATGTTAGACTACAGCAAATCTTTGGAATTCAAACCTACAGCTAAACGTATTGGTGTAATCTTTGGTCTAGTACCAGCAGCTCAAAATATGGATCTTAATGTGGACGTATTACGTGAACGTCTTGGTGAACCATACGAATTCTTTACTCATATTCAAGATGCTGAACCTGGTCAAGAATTTATCGAATTCATCGCTTCTGGTATTAAAATGCCAATCGATGAAGTTAATAAAGCGTATCAAACTTACTTAGACCGTACTTCCAAAGTTGATAAATCTAAAGACTCCTTCTTTGATGAGGCTTCTTCTATGACTATCAATAAAGAAGATGGTATGTTTAACTTTGATAAAACTGGTCCACAAAATATCACTAAAGCAGATAAAGATGCGTTCTTTGCTGATGTTAAACCTGCTAAACCACGTGTAACAGTTTCTGCTAAAGATGATTTCTTCAACCAATCCACTGAAAAGCTTACTGTGACTCCTACAGTTGAAGTTCCAGAAGAAAGAAATAAAACTAAACGTGTAATCATTACTAGTAATGGTATCACAAAAGACTACTAATCCTACCTATGTACGAGGTGACTTATGAAGGGAATTTACTTTAATAACCTGAAGAATCCTGCATTAGATCCTATTGTAGATACAATGGAATTGAATATGCTATTAGATGATCCTTCAGAATCTGAAAAAGCAGAAGTTAGGGATAATTTCGTTAATGAGGTTATGTCTAAGGGTTATAATGAGGATGAACTTAAACTGTTCATCTTTAATAACTTCCATGAGTTTGTCAAATACTCATATGAGGTTCCAGAAGTGGCTAAGCTTTGGGAAGAACGCCCTATGGTTCCTAAGTTAATCAAACAACTGCTTACTAAATATACTCCAGGGTTTAGTTTTAATAAACTAGACCGCATCTATATAAACGGGGTAATCTATAACCATAATGTAGTACATCAGAATGATGAAGTACCTAATATGGTTACTGAAATTCTTAATGATCTAGGTAAGACTATCAATAAAGACGTATGTGAAATCTTAGATGGAATATACTATCTTCCTAGACAGTTCTATACTATGGCAGTAATAGCAAGATTCTCTGATGTACGTGAAGAAATCAATATCAGACGTATATTATTCTTGCTTATGATTACCTATGAATACAATACTACTACAGTAGATGATATTCGTATTATCTTAGAAGCCTTATTCTATGGGGAAATGACTCCACTATTTATTATCAATATGCTTGATACTCATAGAAATGAGCAATGGTACAACTATCGCTATAAAGCGGCTGAAGAAGATACTACATTTGCTTTATATAGAATAGTAAATGCTATGCCTAAACACATTATCAAAGATACTTTACTCAAATACAGTGAAGTCTGTGTAGCTAGACAGCTTAAACTAGCTGATGTGAAATGGACAATGGTAAACTTACCTTTAGATGATTATAGAGAGCTAGCTATAATAGCTGACACTCTAAAGAATGAAGGTTATTATTTACCATAACAACACAAAAAATAATACATGGGTAGGAAAGACAAGCCCTACCCATGTATATCTTTATCTATACACCATATTTATGATATAGTCGCATGCGCCATAGTGGCACCATATGCACTATTAGTGTATCTTTATCTGGTAAACGTTCACCAGACAAAGTACCAACAGGTATAGATTCAGATGCTAGTCTTCTAGCTTCTAGTTCGGGATTTTGAGAACATAGAGATAGAAGAACATCTCTTGTCATAGGATTCACCTCCTTATGACCTGTAGGACTACATCCTACAAGTGTATGGTTATATTTAGATACAGCTATTGTGAGTAGCTGTATCTACCATACACATTTATAGTATATAAGTATAAAATAGTTTACTTATAAAAAAATAATACATGGGCAGATGAGTGAACACCTACCCATGTATACTCCTTATCTATACCCCATATTTGTGGTATAGCCGCATCCGCCATGGTGGAACCATGTGAACAATTGGAGTGTCTTTATCTGGTAATCTTTCACCAGACAAGGTTCCAACTGGAATGCTTTCAGAGGCTAGTCTTCTAGCTTCGAGCTCAGGATTATGAGAACATAAAGATAGAAGAAAATCTCTGCTCATAGGGATCACCTCCTTATGACCTGTAGACTTATGTCTACAAGTGTATGGGTAAATTTAGATACAGCTACTTGAGACTAGCTGTATCTACCATACATGATTATAGTATGCAATTGTAAAACATTTTACTCTACATAAAGATATCCCCATATAGGCAATGCCTATATGGGGTATATTATTTTTTTAATTCTTACATGGTAGGAAACAAGAAAGTATATAATACCTTAAATTATGTAAGGAGGAAGCACTATGAGTGATGATTTGATTTCTGTGGTATCAGATAAGATGGGTACAGCTAGTAGTACAAGTATTTATGACGTATTATACCCAACAGGGTTCTTTAATGTAGACTATTTAAATGGTTATAAGATTAATGGTTATCATACTGATGGATCTAAATTCTCTTATGATGCATTTGGTATCGTAGATGGTTCTTTCAATCTAGTTGTAGGGCGTACTGGGTCTGGTAAAACTACAGCTGCTATCCAATGGGGTGCTAATATTATTCGTCGTTTCGAAAATGCAAGAATGTTTATTGCATCTATCGAAGGCGGTATCACTATTAACCGTCTTGAGTCTTTAACTGGTTGGTTTGGGGATGAATTATTTAAACGTGTAAGTATTCGTAATAGTGGTCTTAACGTAGAAAGTATCTATAAAGAAATCTTATCTATCTATGATGCTAAGATGGCTAATAAAGATGAGTACCTGTATGATACAGGTCATGTAGATTCTCGTGGATTACCCATCATTAAGATGGTACCAACTGTATATGTGATTGACTCTGTAGCTAATATGGTTCCAGAACGTGTAGCTAACCGTGGTGAAATGGGTGGTCAAATGGATGCAACTGCTATTGCTAAAGCTAATACACAGTTCATCAAATTGACTATGCAATTACTTAAGACTGCTAATATTATTGTATTGGCAATCAATCATATCAATAAACGTGTAGAAACTGGTTTCATGCCAACTAAGAATGATATCCCATATCTTAAACAAGATGAAACATTACCTGGTGGTAAAGCTATTAACTACGATGCTAATAATATCTTCAAATTGGATGATAAGAAGATTAAAGAAGAATCTTTTGGATTCAATGGTAAAGAAATCGTAGTCCAAATGATTAAGTCTCGTACTAATAAAGCAAATATGACTACACCATTATTGCTTAACTTTGATATTGGATTTGACCCTTATCATTCTTTATTATTACTTCTTAAAGATGCTGGTCGTGTTAAAGCCAAAGGTGCTTATATGCAATTAGATGACTATGCTGATATGAAGTTCACTAATAAGAAGTTTACAGAAATGCTATTCAGTAACAAAGAATTCCAAAAAGTATTCTTTGATACAGCTAAAGAAGAATGCCGTAAACTATTAACTCCGACTAAAACATTGACTGAGTCTGTAGACAATACATTATCTAATGACGTGATGGCATTGTTTAGAGCAATGGACCAAGTAGAAGAGTAATTGTATATTATAGTTTTGAGCCAGAAGATTCTAGTAATCTTCTGGTCCAATTCTATGCTTGTTACATAATGGAAAGGGGTAAGTACATTGGCAACTAGCGTAAACATTGTAGACGAAATTAAGAAGTATGAAAGGAGATTGCAATTCCCAGAAGAGGCATTAGGTAAAGAACTGGCCGAACCTATTCCGACTGCAGTATCTGGGTCTCGAAAATTATTGTATTCAACACAGGCCGATCAAGTCATGTCTCTGAACACACCAGAAGTGCCGTTCTTACAGACAGGCTATGAGAATGAGTTTGGGCATAAGTCCACATCATTCAAACAATACCATGGTGATGACTTAGTTATCTTAGATAAAGTTGATAAGTTCAACTGGATACCTAATCATCACTATTTCCTACTGACATACAATGCTGATAAGAATATCATTGATGTCGTAGAACGATGCTCATACTTACACATTACAGAAAGCTATGGGTATGACCAAAATACTAAATACTTAGACTCCCTAGGTATTGGTAGCAAGATCCGTACAGGTGATATCTATCTCAAATCCAAAGGGTTTGATGAGTATAATAACCGTATGGATGGTGTAAACTTATTAGTTACTTATGCAGCTATCTCTGATACTACAGAAGATGCTATTGTATTATCCGAAAGCTGTGCTAAGAGACTAAGTTCTCCATTGTATCATAAAGTTCAAATCATGGTCAATGAGAATGATATCATGCTTAATCTATATGGTAATGAGACCATCTATAAGGTTATGCCTGATATCGGAGAAGAAGTATCCAATAGTCTTCTATTGGCTACAAGACGTGAGAATAAACAAGAATCCTTGTTCTCTCAAGTATATTCCAGACTTATGGATATTAATATGAATGACAATAAGATTACTGCCACTGGTACTGTAGTCGATGTAAATGTCATTACAAATAATCCAGAAATGATGGAAGCATCTAACTATACTACACAGCTTAGAACTTATTGGAAAGAATCTATTAGATACTCCCAAGAGCTTGTGGATAAGGTAGATATGTACAAAGATCGTTACCCTAGAGCTAAGATAGGGTATGAACTACAAGTACTTTATTCTAGAGCAAAGAGCTTATTAGATGGGGAGAAGTTCTCTCTTGATGGTAAGAAAGCTTTCTCTAATATCTTCCTTGAAGTTGTGGTACGTGAAAACAATGAACTACATATCGGGGATAAGATTACTAACCGTTATGGTGGTAAAGGTGTTATTAGCCGTATACTACCTGACGATGAAATGTTTGAGACTATTGATGGTCGTAGAGTAGAAATGATCTATAACCAAGGTACTTCTACTAACCGTCTTAATCCCGCTCAAATATTTGAAACTGAAATAAATGCAGCATCATCTAAGCTATTGAGATACTTACCTATGGAAACACCATATGAAGTAAATCATTCATTAGAACGTATTGCTACATTTATGAGTATCTTTACTCTAATGCAAGCTAATGCATTCAGGGAATATGTATATGCCTTGAATGATGATAGTAAGTTAGAGTTGCTTAAGTCTATGAAGAACGATGGATGTATCATCTTATCAGTATCTCCAATACAAGAAAATATTGACCTAGATAAACTAGTAGCGATGTATGAAATGTTCCCTGAATGTGAGATTGATTATGCTTACTGTCAATTACTTGATAGTAACGGTAATCCTCGTAAAGTAAGAACACAACGTCCTTTACTAGTAGGTCATCAATACATTGTAAGACTTAAACAGTATGCAGAAGATAAGTTCTCTGTGACTTCATTATCTGCTACAAACTCTAGAAATGAAAATAGTCGTAATAAGAACCCAGGTGAGGGTGGACATAGATTCCCTAATACTCCAGTACGTTGGGGTGTAATGGAAACGTCTGCTATGCAACATATTGGTTCTTGGTTCAATGCTATTATGCTTCTAGTATATAGTACGTCTCCACATGCAAGACGTAAAGCTAAGAATCTATTAACAGATTCTCCATTCAATATTGACGTTAAAGTTGATAGTGAATCTAAATCTAGATCTGTAGAAGTACTTAACGTATATCTACGGACTATAGGCTTAAGGATTAAGTTTGATAAGTATAAGAAGGTTATTAAGAGTATCTTTGCATTCCCTTCAACCACCCCAAACATGTTTATCAAAGTTCCTGACGCTGATCGTAAACCTACAGTTGAAATGGTGAAAGGTAAAGATGGAGTTCAGGTTCCACAAATCATATTTAAAGGTGAAGACCCTAAACCATCCATGTTTATCAATCCACCTAAAGAGGAAGAACCTCAGAAGGAGTAAGCTATGTCTGATTTAAGACAAGTTTATATGGATATACTAGGGGGAGACTTTGAGTCTTCCCTTGATCCACAGAATGTATATCTTATGAATCATATAGCAACTATTGCTCTTCAGGATGAAAATAATGTACGTCTTGAGGATGTAGAGTTGGTATTACGTATAAGCAATGCACTATATAATGGTACTGATATTGAAGTACTTCCACTTGAAGATGGGGTATATGATCTCTTGTTAGAAATGTATAAGAGATACAATCCTAACTTCCAAGTTGGTGGTGCTAATATTGGTGTACATAATGTACGTAAAGATAAAGATGACTATTCTGAATATCCTAGCATGTTTATTCCTGTGCCTATTGGTATGGAGAATACATATGGTGGTGATATCTTAGCCTATGGTAACACATTCAATTTTAATAACCCATTACCATGGAACAATGGCCATGTATCTGATAGACAAAGAGATACTGCTCATAAGTACCCTGAACTAGTTGGTACTCTTGATAAGTGTAAGTTTGTCTTAGATAATAAAGCATTACTTGCTGGTGTAGCTACAGATCCTAATGTAAAGATCTTCGAAAGAGATTTCATTGGATTACATTTCCGTATGGGTGTAAATAGCCCTACAGATATTTTGAATATGGTTATGGAACTTAAGTATGATGGTATATCCATCGAAGCCGAAGTATCCAACCATGTAGTCTCAGCTAGAACTCGTGGTGATCTAGATAATGATAGAGCCACAGATCTTACTAGTGTATTGTATGGGTATAGATTCCCAAACAATATTCCAGACAACGAAATCTTTGGTATGAAGTTTGAAGCTATCATCACTAAGTATGATATGGAAAGACTTAAAGCAAAGACTGGTAAATCTTATACCAATATGAGGACTGCTGTATCTGGTCTTCTAGGTTTAGCTAATGCTAGAGAATACTTAGAATATATTACACTAGTCCCATTAGGTACATCATTACATTTTGATACTAGAGAAGAAGAGCTTATCTTCATGAATAGATACTTTGCAACTAAAGTATCTAATGCTTATAAAGCATTCTCTGGTAGATATGACCATGTATTATACATAGTAGACAAATTCGTTCAAGATGCTGATATGATGAGACCGTATATGACTTTCGCTTATGATGGTATTGTAGTATCTTATAATGATATAGCACATAAGCAAGCATTGGGTCGTGTAAATCACGTCAATAAGTATAGCATGGCTATTAAGTTTAATGCTATGAAGAGAGTAACCAGATTCCGTGGATATACTTATACTGTCGGTTCTAATGGTACTATCACACCAATGATAGTATTTGACCCAGTAGAGTTTAATGGAACTGTCCACTATAAAGCTAGTGGACACTCTTACGAACGATATAAGAAACTCAGTCTTAGATATAATGATGAGATTGAAGTTGCTTATGTAAATGATGTGATGCCATACGTAAGTAAATTATACAATACCAATAACGATAAGAATGAGAAACTATATCCAATAGAACCATTCATCGATTATTGCCCGGCATGTGGTAGTCAGCTAGTAGAATCTATTTCAGGTAAGACTGTATCTTGTGAGAATCCAACTTGTCCAGGTATACATCAAGCTAAGATGGTTAATATGATGGATAGATTAGACTTCAAGAACTTTGGTCATGCTGCTATAGAGAAACTAGAAATCAAATCTCTAAGAGATTTATTTGAGAACGTCGATGAAACTAGATTATTCAATGCTGGTTTCAGAGAACGTGGTATAGCTAAGTTTTTAGACCAGCTAAACGAAATCAAATCCAGAGATAACCTAGACTTCGTAATCGTCGGGTCTTTAGGGTTTACTGATATTGGATTTGGTACATGGTCCGCTATCTTCAAGGAAATCCCATTAGATTGTATTATTAAATTATCTGATGCTGAATTGACTGATAGATTATTGGCTATTCCAGGTGTAGGTCAACGTACAGTAGAAACTATACTCAAAGAGCGTGTAGTATTTGCTGATGATCTGATCTATATCTATACTAAAGTACCTAACTTAAAACATAGTATCAATGCTAAACCAGCTAAACGTATATGCTTTACTGGTGTTAGATATGCTAATGTAGAGGCAGCTTTAATGGCAAATGGAGATCTGCCAAGTGAATCTGTAACAAAGGCTACTGATTATCTTGTAGTGCCTTATAAAGATTTCACATCTTCTAAGACCGCTAAAGCTGATAAGTATGGTATTCCAATTGTTACTGTTGAGGAGTTAATAGCTCAACTAGGGTTAGATGTAAAAATTTAACCCTAGTGAAACAAATCTATAAGTATATATTATAAATGGGATAGTGGATTTGCTATCTCGTTTCTTTTGGTTATTATAGGAGGATATTATTATGATTAAGAACCTTACAGAAACAACAATTTTCCAAACTTGGAACTCTCGCTTAGTTGATGAAGTAGGCTTTGATGTTCCATTAGCAAGCTTTAAAGAACTATTCCGTCCAATCGTATTCTCTTTGGCAAACTTCTTGTCCAAAGTAGGTGGTGCGGACATTACTACATCTGCAGTTACAATTAGTAATACAGATGGCGTATTCTTGTGTGCGTTGTTAGTTAACCGTACAGTGGACCAAGAAAACAAAACATCCTTTGATGTATCTTTCACTACTGATAAGGAATTTGTAAATAACAGCGAATTGTGCCAATACACTATCGCTGCTTCTGAACGTGAACTTCAAGAATTTGTAAACAAATTCATCATGGCAGAAGTTAAAAACCGTTTCCAAGCACCTGAGTTATTGTACGATTTCTTGCGTGTATTATTCAGCACTATCTTGAACTATACAAATAGCTTGACTCGTGATGAAATCACTGAAGAAGGTCTTGAAATCGATATCGAAGATACTATTACTATTGCGGTATCTTTAGATGAAGAAAGTAATCGTGTAGTTGCTATTGAACCTGGTACTGTATTGAAAACTTACGTTAAAGATGACAAATTCAACGAAGCAGAATAAGCTTTAGATTATACAACTTATGGATCTAGGGGTTATTCCCCTAGGTCCTTGTATAATTTTTATAAAGCGGGGTTGAAGTATAATGAAACGTGCAATATGCGAAGGGAAAATGATTAGCCTGTATGATATTAATACAGACTATAACGATTATTACATGAACGATACATCTTTCATGGGATATATTGATGAGGAGACTGGGATGGTATATCCTAGCACAACTCAATCATATTTAAGTAAGAACCCGGGTAAAGCTGGTTTCTATAAACATGGACCATTCCTTAAGTTTGTCGAACCTTCGGGAGAAGAGAAAGACAATTTTACTTTCGAGAAAATGGAACACGTTAACTGGGATGATACTTCTAGTATTAGTGACGTTGTAGCCAAATCTAAAGAGGCATTCTCTTTAGATAATAGACTGCTTAGCAATGTTACTCCAGATAATATCTTTGCACCACCTATCCATGCAGATGATTCTCCTGAGATGGTTGGTATGAAGACAGCTATTGCAAAGAAAAAGATTGACCTAGATTTATACGGATATCGGTTTGGTGAGAACTTCAATAACGATAAACGTATATTTGATAAACAATCTATGACTCTGAATAAGTTAGTTACAATCTGTGATAAGACAGATATTGACGCTTATCTTGTACTCAAAGATAAAGATGGAGATATTCCTAATCCTATGGGTGAAGAGATAATTGTTAAACTAACAAATGGAACGGAAGAGGAGGGTGACAATGAGTAGTTGGCAAAGCAAATTCATTGCCGATTATAACGATAAGAATCGTCCTAAGTTCAATGACGTATTCTTCTCTAAATCCGACGATGCTATTATCGAAGACCTAAAAGCTATGCTTATATCCTGTCAACGAGATAAGTACTTTACAGTTAAGATTTTAGGCTTTGATGTTATAGAAGACTATGATGAAGTAAATAGACTTCTCATAGAAAATAATGACAACCTTACAGTACCTATTAAAGATAGTTATCTTAAGGTGCTTAAGGTTACTTACTATATTGAAGTCAATGGGTATAGTGATACCTTTGATACATATATAGCAGTACCTAGAGTATTCGAGGGTGCTTATATTATCTTAAATGGTAATACATATTTCCCATCTTTCCAATTAGTAGATGGGAGTACTTACAATAATACTCTAGCTAAATCATCTAAAGTACAAAAGATTACTCTTAAGACAATCTTTGGTGCTTTACGTATGATTCGTAACTTCTACGACTATCAGACTACAGATGGTACTGTATTGAACGGTGCAGTATATTCTATTATGTCTAATAGTGCATCCTATAAGGGTAAGAAGAACGCAGTAGATAGAAAAGTGCCAGCATTTAAATACTTATTTGCCAAGTACGGTTTCTATGATACTTTAAGTTTATTTGGTTTCGATAATACTATCTTCATTTCGAAAGAACCTTTCGAAGAAGAAGAGAACTTTTATACATTCAAATGTCAAGCTACGACTAGTCGTATAGGTTATGTCAAAGTAGCTAAATTGTTATTTGATAATGATCGTGTATTCCAATCTGTAGTTATAACTATCTTGGATAATCTTCGTGGATTAAAACCAGGCTATACTGCAGAATCTCTATTTAGTACAGAATACTGGATCAATTCTCTCGGTGCACATTTCGTTAAGAATAATATGGAATATGAGAAAGGGTTATCTGCTCTATATTCTTTAGAAGATCAATACGATATAGTGACCAAGAAGAATATCAGATTGCCATTCGAATATAAATCGAATATCTATATGATCTTAAGATGGATGATGGTAGAATTTTCCAATATTCGTCTTAAAGATAATACAGACGTAACGAATAAACGAATCAGATGGTCTGAATGGATAGCTTCATTGTATGTAATGAAGCTAAACACTGGTATGTATCGTTTACATGATATAGCTAGACGTTTCAAATCTGAAACGGTAATCAGACGATTTAAACAATCAATCAATTTGAAACCGATGCATCTAATCTCTGAACTACAGAAGAGTGGCATCAAAGGTTTCCGTAATATGGTTAATGAACGTGATGCTATATTACAGTTAAAGTGGACTTTCAAAGGACCTACAGGTCCTGGTGAAACATCCAATAAGAATCTCGAGGGTAGACTTAAACGTATTTCTCCATCACATTTAGGCATCTTGGACTTTAATACTTCATCACCAACTGAACCTGGTACTAGTGGTATTATGTGTCCATTAAATCAAAGTGTATTTAGCGGGTATACGTTTACTAGTGATAGTGAACCTAATAGTTGGGATGCATCTTTTGCTGAGCTTAAACAAAGCTATAGAGATGCTGTGGGTGTTAAGTCCGCATTTGAATTGGCCGAAGATATCGGGGCTGTTCTCGAGGGAGCAGATGACGGTAAGAATCGTGCTATTTATGAGATGTATCAAATGGGTAAATCCATTGACCTAGCTAAACAGACAAACTATCAACCTGGAGATCTTATAGTCGAAGATTAATAGGGAGAGTGTTTAACTATGGCAGTAAAAGACATTTATCATCGTGTGTTCATTATGTCTCGCCAACAAATGGAAGAGCTTAAAGAACGCAATAACCAACTAGGTTTAAAAACAGAATTCGGTAAAGTAATTGTAAATGGGGTAGAACGTACATATTCTGATATCATTCTTGATATGAAAGATTGTCGTTACTCTGATGCAGTTAAAGTTATCGAAGGCGATATTCGTGCTATTAAGCACACTGAAGTTGTTTAACTAATATGGTATATAGTATGGGTCTAATGACTCATACTATATACATTTTTATCAAGGAGGAATTAAGATGCATATTCCAGCTTCATTAGACATCACTTACTTAGCTGATGATCTTAGACAGCATATCTTTAAGGCTGAAGAACGATACAATCTTCTTCCTAACTGTGATTTCTATGGTGATAAAGCTAGATGCCTAGCGTCCCAAATTAATAAACGTTTTATGGTTGATGATAATAAGATTGAATATAATGACTTGCGTCTTATTATTCATCGCTACGAATCAAACAAATTGATTGGTTATGTATACTTAGATACTGATAGTGATATCGATCTATCTGAGTTCATTTCTGTAGTCCGTACCGCTATTGATGGTGAAGACTACGTTTATAATGAAATTATGCTAATCAATATCAAAGCATTAAAAAATGCCATGGTAACTAAGAACTATGATGCAATGATTAGTTTCTTCCATGAGATTATCAAATATATTTATAGGACTGCTACGCCTGATGCTAATCAGGATGCTATTACTGCAGTAACTTTATATATTGATTTCATGTACAATCATGTATTTAGCGGTATTACTATGCCACGTACTTATGCTAATGAAGTATATCGTACGTTATTACATACAAACTACTGTGATTATGGCCCAGCTATCGATGCAGTAGAAGCATTATCTGACAGTATCGGTAGTGTATACTTCTTACCATTGATGGGTGAAATCTTATTAGAGCAAGCACAAAAACCTTACTATACTGAAGAGATCGCTAAGGGTATGGTAAATCGTACATTTACTGATGAGCGATTTGAATTGGCTGTACCTATGCTTATCAAGGAATACTTACAGAAAACTGCTGATAGTGATTTAGTAAGAATGACTTTGGCACATGCTCCATCGTTAATTTCCTATCTAGTGGATCCTGACAATAAAGAAGACTTTGATAAAATCGTTGCTTATATTAAAGAGCAAGCCGAAGCATATATCAAAGGCCATCCAGAATTGGCAGATTTCAAAGGGTTTGAAAATAATGATAAAGCGTCTTATAAACCAACTGGTAATTTCATTGTGCCTGGTCAAAAGCTAAATGAAAAAGCTATCTTAGATGCTAAAAAAGAATTCATTAAGAATCGTAATAAGAAGAACTAATATGGCTAAGTCAATGTTTGTTCAGGCACATGAATGTCCTGAATGTAGAAATGAATCATTATATCTTATATCCCTTAAGGGTGAACGTACTCCATATTTGAGTATCATCAATAAGCATGATGATCCTCATAAATGGATTATGGATTATAAGCACGATTTCAAATTCAAATGTACCAAGTGTGGTAAAGAATATGAAATCGACTGGAGATATGATGTACCAGTTCCAATAGACTGGTCTACACAGGCTATGCCTAAAGCTCTAGATGAGTTGACTCGTGGATAAAAACAAAATATACAGTATGGGACACTGTTCCCATACTGTATATTAATTTTTAGTAGTATTTAAACAGACCTCTAATAAGGAGGGTAGGTATACTATGCGTATTACATATATAAGATTAGAGAATTATATAGGTATCTATAATGGTCGTGGTGATGAAGTATTAGAGATAGATTTATCTCAAAATGTGAATCCTATCGTGATTATACGTGGTACCAATGGTAGTGGTAAGAGTACATTGCTTAAATCGCTTACACCAATTAATGATGACTCTAATGCTATTGTTCCAGGGGTAACTGGGAGAAAGGTTATACGATATTTACACAATGGTATAACTTATGAGATAGAATATGTGCACCCTATAGATAAAGAGGGTAAACGTAAACAGACTAGAGGTCAAGTCTATAAATATGGGCCTAATGGTAAAGAAGAATTGAACCCTACTTGGAATGTAAGTTCTGCTAAGGATATCATTTATTCTTTATTCAACTTAGACTCTAACTTCTTGGCATTAAGTCAACTATCTTCCGAAGATAGAGGGTTAGCTGATAAGAGACCAGCTGAACGTAAATCATTTGTATCTTCAATTATTAGTGGTATTGAAGCATACAATGCTATGTATAAGATTATATCCAAGAAGCATTCTATGTATAAGAGTCTAATACAATCTTTAACAGCAAAGATTAACCGTATTGGTAACAAGGAGGATTTAGATCTTAGATATAATACAATAACTAAACAAGTTAGTCAAGCTATATCTGATAGAGATGCATCTATCCAACGTATAGCTATGCTTAGAGCTAAGCTTGATGAGAATAATGCAGAGAAGCTATTAGAAGAATATACTAAGATTAGAGATAAGTACGAACTTAATAAGAAAGATCGTGTCTTATTAACCAATAGTCTATCCCAATACTATAAAGATAGAACTTCTAATATCTATACTGTAGAAGAACGTGCTAAGTTCATTAGAGATGAAGAGATGGAACTATCTGAGAATAAGGCTAAGTTACCACAATGGGAAGAGTCTTTTAAGACAGCATCCAATGAATACTCTTCATGTGAACTTAAGATAGCAGATATTAATACTGAAATCAATAAGAAGAAATCTAGACTAGAGACTTTTATTGATGCAGACTTCTCTGAAGAAGAACTAGGCAGATATAATGAAGCTGTAGACAATCTTAACGCTATAGAGAATGATATAGATAAACTAGACTATCGTATAGATAATAAATCTGAGTATGATAGACTTAAAGAGCTATTTGATATGATGAATAACTTCTCTTATGCTATCATGGATAGATATGAGTTCATTACTAGAGAAGATGTAGATACATTAGTAACCAGAAACTCATCTTTCTATGAGAGTACATTAGCTACTATAACTAAAGAGATTGAAGCATGTACTAAAGAACGTATATCTACAGAAGCAGATATGGGATTCTATGAGTCTTTAGTAGAGAAAACTAAGAATCTTGAGCTTAAGCCTAAAGATTGTAAGTTTACTGACTGTGTATTCATAGTAGAAGCTATTGAAGCAGAGAAGAAGAAACCTAAAGATGCTTTAGTTAAGCTATCAGATAAACTCAAGAAACTAGAAGATGAACTAAAAGAGCTTAATAATAACTTACATCTTACAAATGAAGCTAAGTCTTTCATGGATAAGTTAGAAGCTTTACAAGTTGTCTTTGAAAGCAATAAGTCTTATCTATCTAAGATAGGTGCTGATGGTATTTGGAAAGGATTCATTGAATCTATTACTAATAATACTACAGCTAAGTTCTTAGAAGAGTATATCTATAGAGCTACAAATTCATATAACTTGCTTGAAGCTAAAGAGTCAGTGTTTAAGATAGTTGATTCTCTTAAAGAGTCTGCTATTAAATATAATGCCAATAAGACTATCATTGATGAGATTAATGGTGATATAGAACGTATGGAAGCTGAACGTAATGGTTATGAGCGAGATTTGAATATAGCTTATGAGAATATGGGTAATTATTCAGCTCTAAGAGATGAATATGATTGTCTTATCCGTGAAGCTGAAACTAATCTTCCTCATTTAGATAAAATCCAAGAGATTGACTTAGAAATGAGAGAGTTAGAGAAGAAAGCTAATGAGTCTAAAGCTAAACGTGACTTAATTAAGGAACTCAATGCTAAGATTCTTGAAGAATCAGCTGTGGCTGAACGGTGCAAGGATAATTATAATGAGCTTATAGCTCAACGTGATGATATTGCTCATAATAAGATTCTTATTGATGAATATCATAAGGAAATGCAAGAGTATACTGATAACTACGAACGTATCGAAGCTATCAAGTACTATGTATCTCCGAATACTGGTATCCAGACTATATTCATTGGTGCTTACATGAATGATATTATGGTTAAGGCTAATGAACTAGCATCTTGTATCTTTGGTGGTGAATTCGTTATCCAACCATTCGTTATTAATGAAACAGAGTTTAGAATTCCATGCTTAGGTAGTGGATTGATGAATGATGATATCTCTTCTATGAGTACATCACAAATCTGTATGCTATCTATGATTATTAGTTTTGCTATCTTAGCTAATGCTAGTACTGACTATAATATCCTTAAACTAGATGAGATTGATGGTGGTTTAGACACTGAAAATCGTATTCAGTTTATTACCCTACTGGGGAATCTTATTTCGATGGTTGGGTGTGAACAATGCTTCCTAATCAGCCACAATATGGAGTATTCAGACAGGGTAAGTGTAATAGATATGACAGCTAGACCAGTTGAGGTGAGATAAATGACATCACTTATTAAACTGAAAGAATCTATAGAAGAATTCTTAGCTATGGTGCTAGTTATGCTAGCACCTATAGCTTGTATTGGATTGCTTCTTATATGGTTATTCTCACTTATAGGATTTTATAGTATAAGTGAGGCTATACAGTATATAACTTATGATATAATAGCTCCTGTGTTTACTGTAGTAAGTATGGTAGCATTAGCTATATGGGTTCCACAGCTTATATGGAATCTACTGTCATATTTATTTAAGGGGATTAAGAAAGTATGGAAAAAATAAAAACTTGTATTAAAAGAGAGGCAGTTATCTTGCTCTGTGGTTTAGTTATTACAGGGTTTGTATTGGCTCTATGTAGAATTCTTAAACATATATCATTAGAACTCTACGGGGAAGGATCTTTACAGTATGTATTTGGTGTTGAAGCTGAGACATTCTTATACATATTCTGTATGATGATGATATTTGCATTGACATTTGTAAATATATTAAGTCTAATCAGTGGAGCCTTATTAGATATAATAAATAAGGAAGTTAAATAGGGAGAAGAATCATGTTAGTATCAATGATAGTCGCACATGACTTAAATAATGGTATAGGTAAAGATGGGAAATTACTATGGCATATACCAAAAGATTTAAAGCATTTTAGAAAGATGACTTTAGGGTGTACTGTGGTTATGGGGAGAAAGACTTATGAATCTCTTCCTAATGCATTACCACATAGAGAAAACTGGATTCTTACTAGAGATGAATCTTATATACCTAAAACACGCTTTAATGATAAGGTCAGAGTCTTCCATTCTAAAGAAGAGTTATTAGCTGAAGCACGTCGTCTTCTTAAAGCTAATATCTTTATTATTGGTGGTGGTGAAATCTATAATCTATTCTTAGAAGATGCTACAAATATTATCACTACAGTTGTAGATGAAGTATTTGATGCAGACACATTCTTCCCTAAACTTAAACGTAATGAATGGGAGAGAGTAAGAACTGATACAGATTCTGAAACTGTAAATCGTAGATACTATAAGTTTAAGATTATTACTATGAAGCGAAAGGAGAAAAAATAATGGCATGTATAGATGATGAATTAGCCCAAGTTACATGTGAGGTCTTGGATGGTGTACCAAAATCTATTTCTAGACTTATACCAGGAATCAATCAATGGTATATTGAAGTAGGTGGGTATATACTAACCTATGAGGAAAAAGAAAAGTACAAACTAAGCTTACATCATAACGGTAAATGTATATATGGTGATTATATTTACCAATGTCATGAGTTTAGAGGATTTGTACAGAAGTTATATGATGTGGTATTTACTAGTGGTAATGTCGTAGCAGATACTAGTAATAACCAGTGGTTAATCAAAATCAAAACTTTATATAATCTTCTTAAATCAAGATACGGGGTATTATAAAATGAAAAATGAAGAAATCGTAGTTAAACTCAGAGAATCACTTATTAATATTAGTAGTAGAATGGTGGAACCATTGGTCGCTAGTAAATACGAACACGTCTTTATATTAGATAAGGATATTTCTGATTGTAATGAGTCAATCAAAATTGAAGTATCCATTCAATCTAATAAAAATATCCCACAAGCTATAATAGAGGCTGAAACAAAAACAACTACACCACCTAAAGGGTATAGTAAGAAAATAAATATCGATGTTACGCCAATGACTATTAGTCTTATAGATGATGCTAGTTTCTCTGAAGTAGCTAAATATATTTCAGACTTAGCATATAATCTATCTGATGTCATAAATGAATATGCGAATATAGAGGCTCTAGCAGAATTAGAATCCAATATTCTAATGGTAAGTCGTGGATTATTTGATTATACTATCATCTTACCAGAAACTAATACATCTATTGACTATAGAGTACAAGAGGTTTCTGAAGATGAGAATCTATATGAAGTATGGACCAGATTCAATGGTATGATTATGTATGCAAAATCTGCACATTCTATATCTGGAGCAGTATCTGTGATAAAAGATATTTACCCTAAAAATATATCTGAATGCTGGTGGAGATTAGATCTCATTTCTTTGATGACTAAGCTATTCAATGTTAAAGAACCAAAGATAATTGATAATAAGACTTATGTTGAATATATTGGCGAATTCAGTTTACCAACCAATAGAAAGATTGATTGTAATTGCTGGCTTAAAGTCACAAAAAGCAATATAAATGAACAGTCTAAGCTATATATCGAATCTAATACATTGACTCCGTATATTAGTATCAAAGTAGCTCTTGATGGGTTTGATAATATTGTCGGTTATGCTTATAATGCTATGAATAAGATAGCTGGCATTATTAGAATTCTGGATACTATGAAAATCGATGATGGTATGACATTGTATCAGCTATTGGCACGTGCATGTAAGCCTAGTGCCCATATTGAAATTACATGTCATAATAGTAATATGGTTCTTATCTCTTATTATGAAAATGGTAAGTATAATAATATTTGGGTATCATTCCCTAGTCATAATAGACCTAATATTACTATTGGGAATAATTATGAGACTAGTGAAGCATGTGATAGCTTAGAAGAAGCTGTGCTTAAGGTTATCACTGAAGCACGTAAAGATAAATAACAGTTTCATACGAGGTGAGTAATATGGAAGAAACAAATGTGGTTGAAAATACGTTAGCTGCTATCGAAGAGATAATCAATATCGAATTTGATATGTCTCCAGATGAAAGCTATGAACGAAAGTCTTACTATGGTGAGGGTACATTATTCGGTGCAGACATTGGTGTATCTGTAATATTCGAAGATGATAATATTAAACAGCTTATTATCGAATCTATACCAGGTGGTAATAGTTATGGCATTGGATATGTATCCGTAATTAAGGATGAACATGAGATATCTGATTTATCTCGATCTATCCCATTAGCTATTGATGGCATTATTAAGATGCGTAAGCTCTTAAGATATATCAGTGAAGAAGATAAGCAATTCATTCGTAATAACGAAGGCATTCTTACTATTATTGGTAAGACATATACTAATGAGTATAAACAGATTGTATCACAACTAAATACAATGGAATTATGCTTTGAATATATCCCATTGTGTATTTCTAGTTATGATGGTATCTTGTTAGAATACGCTTTTGATGTACGTACAACTAAAGACTATTCTATTGTAAAAGCTGGTCTTACTATAGACGAGGCTATCAAATACGTTAGAGAGAATAGCAGTAAGTAAAACAAAATCACAGGTACTGGAATTTCCAGTACCTGTATATTTTTTATTTCGTAAAACTGTTTTTTTTTAATTGTATACTATAATGGTAATATCATGGTTATATTTATTTAGTTTATAGAAAAGGAGAATATTATCATGTATTTACAAGAATTAAAAGAAGCTGGTGTTAAAGTTACTCATTGGTTTGACAACACGTATCATATGTCCAATAGCGTCACAAAACGTGGCGTTATTGATATTGATGATGCTGGTAAAATTGAATGTGTTTCATTCACTTACTTCTCCGATTATATCGGTAGGGTTGAAATCGTCAAATGGGTACCAGCTAATAATGCAGAAATTGAAGAGTATTTTAGTAAATATCTTGCATTAGTGGTAGCAATGGATCAAGACATTGAAAGTGATCCAAATAAGATTGAAGCAATGAAAGTATTGCTTAATCTTAATGGAGCTTTGTATATCGAAAACGATACTACGGTGTTTAAGTTTAAAAATTTGGGTACTATTGCACCGTTTGAAGACGGTGCTTGGTATGTTTGCATGAATAATGCGGATAATGTAATCTGCAAAACTTTGGCAGAAGCTGCTAAAGTAATGGCAGATTATAAAGCCAAATTAGAAGAGAAGCCGGTGCTTCTCAAAAATATCATTTAAAGAATAATACAGGATAGGACATTGTTCCTATCCTGTAAACTTTTCTTTTTTTTCTTATTAATAAGAATTATAGTTGTATAATATAATTATGACTTAATGGTTATTGTTTTTATAAAGGAGGAAAATAACTATGGTTAAATTTGAAGACAGCCTGATTAGTAATAAACAAGCTGTCGAGAATATGGTTATAATAAGTATAACCGAATTTTTAAGGTGTCTACCAATAACACCATACTCTATAAAAGTATTAGAAATGGATGATATGTATAGACACAGTCACAATAAAGATTCAGTAAAAGCGTCACTATCAACTGCTAAATATTATAAAGATGGTAGTAGTGTATATGATGGCTCATTATATGTAACTGAATTAGACACTGGGTTTAATTATCATATTACGGAGCAATATAATCATAGTCCTGCTATTACACTAGATTATTTTATTATCAGTGGTAAGAAAATTAAACCAAAGGATATTAAAAATGCTGATACGTTTATTCTAAAAAATACGATAGATAAATTAGTGTATTGGGCTATGGGCTTCTATAATAGCTACCAATATACTATATCTAGTATGATATTTGATTTGGCTTCTGATGTATTCAAGCATAAGACATATTTAGATTTGTACACTGAAAAAGGAGAATAACTATGACTTGGAATTATACTATTGCTGAAATGGAAGAAAACAAACCAAAAGATTTAGCTGAAGCTATTGTTGGTCTTTTGAACTGCTGTAATTATTTTACAGCAAGAAAGTATACTAATTTACGAATGGAAGATGAACAGTTGACAAAGTTCATGACGTTAAATACTATAACATTCCCAACTAAGAACTATGGAGATATTATAGTAAAATCTGTTAATCATTCTATTACTGATGGGTATGGTACATCATGTGATATTATCATAGGTGGACCAGACGGTAAACAATTCTCTGTAGACTATGATCCTATTAGTTGTAATAATAAATACTTTGCATTCAATTACATGGTATGTGATCCAGAAGACCCAGACTATGCATCTATTAGCGAAGATGAATGTATAGCTAAGGATCTTCGATTATTATGTGAAGCTATTATTGATGCTGTCAATACTAGTGCGACTAAACCAGGCGAAATGAATTTGTATATGCTACAATATGTATTAGATTTCTTAGATATGGTTGAACTTGGTGAGTTTGATATAGAAGAATTCATTGAGTGTAATGATAGTTATTATTATAGTGCACATACACGTGCTCACTATTATGATGAACCAGAACCTAGATACCATAGAAACGAATATAGTGAATTCGGTGAAGAATTCTGGGAAGCTGTAGATAATATGATGGAGAAATAGGAGGATACCATGGAACTAAAAGACTTAATTATTGCGACACCTATCGCAAGTAATATGAAACCAGATGATAATAAGATTAAAAAGATATCTAGAACTATAAATGGTGTATCTAAGATGAGGGACTTCTGTATCCGTCATCTTAAATTTAATGATATAGTATATCAATGTGAAATATATCTAGATACAGATAGAGTAAATATTGAGGGTATTAGATTAGAGATAGAACCTAAGTATAGCTCGACTCTATATACATATACGCCACCTGTAGGGATTGTTATTATCAATACAGATAAAGTATCTTCTAATCTAGAAATTAAAGAGTACTTTGAGAGTATCTTATTACGATTTGATGTAGCGTCTAACGTAAGATATGTCGATTCTGATAAGATAGGTGTATTGAATAGAATTCGTCTAATGTATGGATATATCATAGTTACAGATTCTGATGTTAAAATCAGATTTGACAAGTTCAATATAGCTATTGAATTAGTAGATAGTGATAAGTGGAAAGTTACTAGTCCTCACTTAGAGGAGCCTGTAACTAAAGCTACACTATTTACAGCTGTAAATGCAATAGAAGATACTATATCTGAGAAATGCACTTTATTGCCTAATATCTTATAATACTAGAATACAGGATAGTACAATGTACTATCCTGTATATCTTTTCTTTTTTCTATGATACTAGGGGTATATTTAAGATATCGTAAAACTTGATTATTTCAGTTATATACTATAATGGTAATATGATGGTTATATTATTTATTAAGTCTATAGACAGAAAGGATATCATCATGAACACAACAACAATCACAAACCCAGCTTTAGTATCTTCCGTTTACGAAGGTTTTGCAAATTATATCAGTCGAATGACTGAAGATAAAGTTGCTGACTTCAAAAAAGGAATCTTCTCCAACTCACAAAAAGAGTTGGAAAAACTATGGAGAGCATTAGATGTTAATTTCTCCGTAGAAACCTTCAATAATATTACAGGATACAATGTATCTAAAGAATTATTTGAAGATACTAATGAGTTACGTCTTTATCTTAAAGAAGACGGTTTGAATGACTTGAATAAAATTAAGTCATTCGTTAAAAATGGTAACCCTGTTGCTGACGAAGTCATCGAATGGATGATTGGTCTTGCTAAAGAACAAGCGAGCGATATAGCTCGCATTGTTGAAGCAAGATTGAAATAAGAAATAAAGGGTAGAGACATTGTCTCTACCCTTATCTTATTTTCTTTTTTCTATGATACTAGGGGTATAATATGTGTATTGTAAAACTCGAGTATTTTAGTTATATAATATAATAGTAATATGATGGTTATATTATTTAGTATTAAGTCTAACAGACAGAAAGGATATCATCATGAAAATTATCAATGCACATTACGAAGGAAATGCTTATATTTCTACAGTAGCTGTTCCAACTACAAAACTTGAAGCACAAATGCTTCAATGGTTAAAGTATGATTTAATTTCCGATAAGCCAGAGTTATGTAACTGGCATCCGGAATGGTTGGGAGCTAAGTTAGCAGTAGAATATGCTAATGCATTAGGCCATTCTAATGTAACCTTCATTGACACAGAAGAGTATATGGAGGTAAATAATGACCCTAAATGGGGTGATTATAAAATTACGGCTACACCTAGCAATTTAGAATGCTTGATTGCAGGATACCGCTCACTTGGTCGTCACCGTAAGGTGGCAATGATCTTGAAAAAGATCAAAAAGCTTGGTTTAGAAGATATGGTGTCTAATATGACACCTGGTCATCAAGCATAAAGTATAGGGTAGAGACAATGTCTCTACCCTAATCTTATTTTATTTTTTTAAACAGCAACTACCATAGGGAGCTTACCCATATGGAAGTAGTTATCCACAATCACACTATCTGGAGTAAAGTCATAGAAGTCTTGTACTCCACCATTAATAACCAATCTAGGTTCTTGTGTTGGTAGATTACCAGATTCATAACGTTTAATTTGTTCTTGTAAAGCTTCTATATGATTCTCGTAAATATGCATATTATTTACGATATGAGTAAACTTACCTGGTTTAAGTTTGCATACATATGCAATCATATGAACTAGCATAGCGTATTGTGCCGTATTAAAGGGGATTCCTAATCCGCTATCTCCCGATCTTTGCATAAGTATGCAATTTAGCTTATCTTCTTGCACATCCCATAATGTCTCATAAGCACATGGTTGTAGTGCCATATCTGGGAGATCTTCTATGTTCCAGAGGGTAACTATCATACGTCTACTATCTGGGTCAGTCTTAATAGTATTGATAAGATTGTCTAATTGGTTATACTTAGCAATCTGATATCCATAGGCTTTGCCTATAGTACCATCTTCTCTCATCCATTCGTCCCATACATGACAACCCATCTTCTGTAGCTCACGTACATCATTAGATTGCATTTTCCAAATCCATAATAATTCTTTAAGAGCAGTCTTAGCTGCTATAAACTTAGATGATAAGATAGGGAATTCTTCTTGTAAATCAAACTGCATGATTTGGTGTGGTAGCTTATATGTCGGAATACCTGTACGGTTATTGCTATATGTACCGTGGTCTAAGATATTCTTTACAATATCAATATACTGTTTATCTGCGGTTCTCATTTATATACCTCCTGTGGAATTAAAATATATTTATATTAGAGTGTGAACTCTATATTAATTTACAATATGGTGATATCGTAAAACTTGATTTCTTCAGTTGTATACTATAATGGTAATACAATGGTTATATTATTTAGTATATTAATTTAAGGAGGATATTACCATGACTGTATTACAAGCTATTCTAACTATTGACACAATGAGCGAAGCTAAATTATCAAATGGATTTGATAACTTTGTTAAGAAAGTTGAAAATCTATTTGATGATCAACCGTGCATTGGAGAGATAGCTGAATTAATGGAATATTATATTGGTATTCCATTACCTAGCTATGTTGAAAACGATAAAGCCCTCAAAAACTTTATCGATAATATGATCAATATGGCTATTAATACTGTGCAAGATGGCATTATCAATAACGATAATATTAGCTTAGCACGCAGTGGTGAATTATTCATCAAAATCAAAAAATACCTAAAAGCATTCGGTGAACGTTTGTTCATCGAAATTAGAAATGCATGGGTATTAGAATAATATTATGGGGTGGTTTATCCACCCCTATATATTATTATTTTTTTTTGTAATCAGGATTTGAGTTATATAATATAATTATGATACAGTGGTTATATTATTTAGAAAGGAGATTTAGAATGAAACGAAAGTATAGTTTCGATAATTTTATGGATATACTTCCATTAATTATTGCGATACTAATAGTCACTGTTGTATGGGTTGTTTTAGACCTAGATGATGGTAGGCTATTCCATATGATAGCCTGTGTAACTATAGGCTTTTTAGTTAATATTTTCTTGGATTGGTGATACTATGAGTATTAAAGGCCTAGTTATTGTTTCTATTGTGAGTGTTTTAGTAGCACTCGTATGTGGTCTATTAGGGATAGATAGACTATATATGTGTATTATAAATGGTATATGTATGGGTATACTATTTGGTCTAGACATAGTGTAATTTATATATGTAAAGAAAGGAAAATTATGGAAACGTTAGTTAATACTATTGAATGGTTTGTAAGTAGCCATTATATTATCATTGGAATTTTAGTAGTTGTCGGTATTATTACATATATCGAATCAGAGAAAGCTGGTAATAATAATGGATAAAATTCAGACAACTATAGCATGTATTATATCTACAGCTGCAGGTACAGCTATTCTATACACAGATACTAGTAGTTCTTGGCTTGGTAGAGTTGTAATGTGTTATGTGCTAGTAATTATGTTTGCGTTTATTGGATATTACAGTAAATATACCGCAGAGATGCGTATTAATAGTGGTGCTGCACGTTTTATGGTGGAGCTAACTGATTATACAATCGAATCACTAGAAGAGCTGATCCATAATGTCGAAATAGACGGATCTTTATCTGATTTAAAGCGTAAAGAGCAAGTAGCAGTATATCGTAATTGTATAGAGATGATCGAATTATATGATGAATTACCGCCAGTAAAAGCTATTGATGAGGCTATCAATAACTGTTGGTATATGGCAGTGGTATCTGCATTATTACTACTTGTAAATATAGCATGGATTAATGAAACGTTCTCTAGTATAAGTACATTAATATTAATGGTAATATACATTACCATATTAATAAGAAGTATTGTAATATTAAGAGGTAAAAATAATGGAAAAGGAAAAAAAGACATATGCAAGTAAAATCTTCATAGATGTCTTTTCATCTCAATTATTAACTGTGGTAGGATCTAATATAGCTGTAGCTATTATGGTCTTCTACGAAATCTATGCTCTGGCTTTTATTAATCTAGTAATAGCTGGCTATGTGGTTTCTCTTCAAAGCGGGACTATATCTAGTAATAAGTTTATTGCTGAGCACTTAGAAGAGGGTTTGGTAAAGTTTAATGAGCTTACTGGTGGCAAGGTTAAAACTAATCTTTTAAATAATACTAGTAAGCGTATAGCTATCGAAGAAGCATTAAGTAATGCATGTAACGGTAGTGGAGAGGTGTTTATAGTAACTCTACTTATTATCTTGGTGGATGCTATAACTTTAGTGTTTAAGTGGTCAGGAGCGTTCTAAATGTTAACGTTATTAATGTATGTGATCTTACCGTTGTTAATGGCTTTTACTTTCATGGGTGCATTATATCAAATAGTGAATAAGAACTATGGATATATTATTGTCATGATTATATTAGCTGGTGTATTTCATTGGTGGATTACATACCATGGAGGTATTTAATTAGTCTGAGTATAGTCAATGACTATACTCAGGTTCTTTTATGATTATAATACGAGGTGACTTATGAATTACATAATGACTCTTATAGTATTTAATGCTATAATGACAGTCGGTGCTGATTGGGCTATAAACTATCAGCAAGATATATACAGAATATTATTTGTATATGTACCAGGGGTATTGGGCTCTATAGGGATAATCATCTATATGAATATTAAACTTAGAGCAGAAGAGATCCAAGAGTATATACAGAAAAGTAATAAAGCTAGAATAGACTATTCTATAATCATTAAGACCTTACAATCTTATGGTAAGTTTCTTATGGTTTTCTTATTAGCAGTATATATCTTATGGTTTATACAAATGATTGGTGTTAATGTATTAGGGGTGGTATAATGGATAAACTAGCACAATTCTCGATATCAGGTAAGGGTACATTGGTAGGTATACTAATTATAATCTTGCTTAACTTATTAAATCTTAGTACGTTTGTATCTTTTAGAGAGTACTATGCGTTTATATTCTTACCTGGTGCTGTGTTTATCATTCTACTAATGTATAACTATATCACTTATAATATATCTAAGCAATCAGTTAACGGTAATACTCAGCAGGATATATTACGTAATAGAGACAAATCTAAACGTAATTGTTTACGCTTTGCTAGGGGACTTATGTCTTATGGTATGGCTATAGTATTATGGTATATCATAGCAATTATTGGATATATGATATCCAATCTACCACAGTTCTAAACAAAAGATTACCCCATATAGGCATTGCCTATATGGGGTATATATTATTTTTTCGTTAAAGTTTATGTTTACAATTGCATATTATAACCATGTATGGTAGATACAGCTATCACAACTAGCTGTATCTAAATATAACCATACACTTGTAGGATGTAGTCCTACAGGTCATAAGGAGGTGACTCCATATGATACCAAATGGTTGCATAGGTAACTATGCAAATCATTTAGCAGAGAGATCCGCCAACTTAGATTGGCAGATCAGAACTGCAGTAAGCCTAGTGCTTGATAGATATGAGGGTATAAATAATGTACCACGTAGCTTAGCAATTAAGGCTTACAGATTCCTCTTAGCTGAAGGAATCAAATTACCTATACCTATAACTGAAAATCACTTATAGGTAAGAATATACATGGGTAAGGTTATACTATCTTACCCATGTATTATTTTTTATACTTATTTGTTATAGTTTTATATTTTCGTAAAACTTAGTATTTTCAGTTGTATACTATAATGGTAATATCATGGTTATATTAGTTAATATTGTTATAGAAAAGGAGAATATATCATGAAAAAACAACGCAAACAAAGACATCAATTAAACCACATGGCAATCTTCACTGCGTTTGCAGTGGTAGGGTGCGTCCTATTGGTTTCCCTAATCAATGTATTAGGGTTGGACTACTGGAATTGGCCAGTGGTTCAAAGCACAAATATGGCAGTTTTAGAGACTGCAGAGAATTTGGAAACAGGAGCGATGGCAAACATCCTGTTTCTAGCAGTGCTTATGATCATCGGTATGCCAGTGGTTGCAACTGCGGCCATTGACTTGTACTTTGGTCCAAAATAGTTTATATGGGATACAGGCTTAATACCTGTATCCCTTTTATTTTTTTTAGAATCCATCATCGAAAGATGCAGAGCCACCGCTTCTAGCTTGAGAGATTAATGGTGCTTCTTCGATCATACCATTAGTACCAATTACAACTAATGGGAAGTCCATATTAGTATTAGAGTTTCTAGCGGTACCAGTAGCAAAGTTAATACGCATAGCCTCTAATAAGAAGTCATCTGGTAAGCTTACATTTTCGATATATTGCTTAGTAGCTAAGTTCATCATTTTAAAATACTTAGCATCAGTACGTTTATCGTATACTACAACGATTTTAGTATTAGGGTTAGATTCCATAATCATACGATTTTGCTCTGGAGTGAACTCATCAGTCGGAGCCAATTGAGTTCTATCAGATGGAGGAATCAAATCAAAGCTTTGTGCACGTTGAGCAATAAAGGATGGGAAGTCCATACCTTGGATAGCTTGTGGTGGAACAAAACCAGTGGATTCCAATTGTTGTCTTGGAGCATCCAATAAGTTTTTGTATAGGCCCATGATAGCAGCATTATCATCACCAGCATCAATCTTAAGATCTTTAACACGAGATAATTCCAATTTAGCTGCTGTAGTGATATTATCATTGATGGCTTTAATAGCACTTAACTTAGTACTGGTAATAGTGGAGATTACACTAGCCATATCAGTCATATATTGGTATTTACCTTTAAGACGAGATGACATACGTAACTGATTAAACTCAGTCTTAAGTTCATCTTGTAATACACCTAACTGAGATACAGTTTCTCTAAGCATATCATTAGTTTCATCATACATCTCAGCGATAGGTATATTAGTGGTTAAGATAGCTGCTTTTTCTTGTACGTTGGATTCGCCATCCTCACCATTCAAAGATTTAACCTTACGTGGGCGTCCACGACGTTTAGTTGGAACAATAAGTTCTTTAGGTGGTGTTTCTAGTGATATGCTATTATTATCTCTCATACCGCCAAATAGTTTTTTCTTAGGCGGAGTCACTTCCACTCTAAGTTCTTTGTTATCCGCATCGGTTGCGGTAGTAAACATGCTTTCCATATTATTAAGTCCTTTCTTTATGGGCTAATTGATTTTTATATAGACGTTAACTTCGTAATAACTAACAGGAGGTAATATCTATGAAAAGCAACCTAATATATGACATCAATAAGAAATTTATTGTAACTATTCTAAAGAATATAAAATACAACCCTAATGATATTGTCTTTGAATTTAGAAACTTCTATCTTTCTATTGATGTAAATAAAGAAAGAGAACAAGCTTCTTTTGTAATAACTGATAAAGATGGTAAAGAGATTATATCATTCTTTAAACACTATATGAAGTATACGGCATATAGTAACTGTATGCCAATAGATGACTTCTTAAGCGATCCTATTATTAATGAAGCATTAAAGGATTTTGTGTTTGATGGTGGTAAAGTTATCAAATACCTATATGGTGGAGAACCTGGATATAGAATTATAACTAGAGAATTATACCTACTATTAAATGAACACACTAAAGCCGTAACCAAAGATAATTTCAGTTATATACTATAAAGGGGATACTGAGGTGGATATTATTTTATCAAACCCCCTACAGTGCTTCGGAAAAACATAATATCCGGCTACATATATGGAGACCCCCTATCTCCGAATGAGAATGTGTAGCCGGTAACTCCTTTCTGATATAAGATATATAACCATTAAAAACAAGAACGTGATATATCCGAAGCACTAATTGATAATAGAGTAATCTCACTCCCTATATTACTCATCTAACAACCAAACCACCCCCACCTCAGTATCTTCTGAACTTCTCTAGTAGGCACATCCTTTCTGTGCCTACCACTCCCTTTTATTTTTTTGCGTATTTAGCCCTATTTCAATAAGAATAGTAAAAATTTACAAGCCTGACCACATATCTTTAATAGGAGGAAACTATCATGCTTCATATATATGACCAATATTTTGATGGGTCAGACTTAACGTTACTGAACTCATTCTATATAAAATCTAAGAAAGATAAAGCTGGGTGGACATCTCCATATGTAGTTATGGTTGCCAGAGATAACTCTACTGGTGAGAAAGTAAGATGTGAGATTGAAAACCCTGATTATATTTACTTTGTGGCTAAAGACCCACAATCAATAACTCATCATTATGACTATATTGAACGAGACAAAGTAATTCCTGTTCAATGTAGTAATGGAGAGCTTCTTAAGTCTATTGCAGAGAATACTGGAAACTTAGAGTACTTCCATAATAATATTCGTTCTAGAGACTTTAGTGCTAATACTAAGTTGCATACATGTAATACAGTATTCTTATCAGATATGGAGCTATCTGACCATTATAGATTTTGGTTTAGTCGTAGATTTCCTAATGAAATTAAGTCTCCACCAACTAAAGCATATTTCGATATTGAGGTTGATATTTCAGAGATTGCTGGCGACTTCCCAGAACCAGGTGAGGCTCCAGTATCAGCCGTAACTTATATCTTTGGTAATAATATCTATACATACATTCTTAGAGATCCACGTAATGTATTAGTTGAACAATTTGAAATGGAATGTAGAGATGGTGGTTTAGATGGTGAGTTGTTTAGTCTTATCCGTTCTACAGTTGGTGGTAATGATAAAATCAAACATTTTGGTTTAGATAAGATGACATGGCATCCTTTATTTTTTGATGATGAAAAGGAATTGCTACATTCTTTATTCGATAAGGTTAATGAAGATAAACCTGATTTCATGTTAGCATGGAACATGGCGTTCGACTTGCCTTATATCATTGCTCGTATAGAAGACCAATTTGGTGAGAAAGCATCTGACTATATTTGTCATCCAGATTTCTATACTAAAGAATGCTATTACTATGTAGATGAACGTGCAGGGCAAGCATTAGCTGAACGTGGTGACTATGCACAGATATCTTCATATACAGTATACTTAGACCAAATGATTCAGTTTGCTTCTAGACGTAAAGGGCAAGCAGCTTATCAATCTAATAAGTTAAATGATATTGGTCAACAAGTTGCTGGTGTAGCTAAGTTAGACTATCATCATATCACTAGAGATATTGGTGAGTTACCATTCAAAGACTTCAAGACATATATCTTCTATAACGTAGTCGACGTTATAGTTCAGGTATGTATTGAAAAGGAAACTGGTGATATCGACTACGTATACAATACTACAGTTGATACAAATACTAGATATGCTAAAGCCCATAGACAGACTGTATATCTTAATAACCAACGTGTTAAGATTTATTATGGTGAAGGGTTTGTTCATGGTAATAATATCAATAAATTTAAAGAGAAACCTAAAGAAAAGTTCCCTGGTGCATTCGTAGCAGACCCTAATCTTATTGGTGATTTTGCTAAGATTAAGATTAATGGGCAACCAGTGTTGCTATTTGATAACTCTGTAGACTTTGACTTTAGTTCTCTATACCCTAGTATTATTCGTGAGTTCAATTTATCAGCACCAACACAGATTGGTATGATTAAGTTTGCAAATGAAGAACTTAGTGGTGCTAAGTTTATTGAAGATATTGCTACTAATGATAATATCACATTCTGTCATAAATGGTTTAATCTTCCTAATGTAGAAGAGATGGTTGACTTTATTAGAAACAATGCTCCACGTATTCAGACTAAGAAACCATTCATGGCTTATACTGATGGTATTTTAGGTGAAGTAGAACCTGATACATATACAACGATGAATATGTTTAGGTATTCTGATAATGAAGTTGAGTCCATGTTTATAGCTAAAGAACTAGGTAAAGGAGAACTCTAAAATGGCGAAAGAGTATAATGTAGACTATTATAATAATCTAATTAAGATGCTTAAGTGTGATAGCATCTTTAATAGTGAAAACGATAACGTATTACTTGGTTTTGGTCCAGGTATGTCTTATATGCAGATTGTAGCACCACCTCAAAATAAACCTATTGAGGGTAATGCTAATATTAACTGTTTGGATTTTAAGAACTGTATGAAACAAGAGAACTTTACATTCTTACATGATAACTATGAGTTTGAACGTAAAGCTATCTTGGATAAGTATTACAATATCTTAAATTATATGGATACTAAGAATCTTGAAGTACAATACAATACAGAAAGATTCAATGATAAATTCCAATACTTCTTAGATGCTAAAGCTAGCGATGGTGCTATTAAGTTAGTTATTGAAACTAAGAAGAGAGACTATGTATGTATGATTTCTCGTGGTATCTTCCCTATCGTTAAGGGTGATAAGATGGAATTGTTCTTATATGATATTCCGACCACATCTAAGTTCAAACTATTAGTGTTTAGACTATTCAAACGAAATGGTTATATTATTGACCAAGTATTTAAATTATTATGCTAATATACATTTTTAGGCTATGGCTCTCTGGGTCATAGCCTTTAAATGCTGAAACATCCTACTAATATGATACTTTTTTAAGGAGGTAAATGATGGCTGATGAAATCAAAAAAGATACAGCCGAGCAACGTGACTTGTCTAAGTCAGTCACTGATATGCTCAAGGGTTTGTATCGAAGAGCTTATATGACTCAACCAGATGCTAAAGATGAATTAGATGCATCGGATGCAAATATATCTGATACTGTTGAACGTATCATCTCTGACTCTAGTTATAAAACTGGGCTAAATAATATCTCTACATTATATGCTAAGCTATTACGTACTAATGGTAATGGTTCTACTAATAGTGGAGATATGTCTGAGATCTTTGGTGGGGATATGGATCTTAATGGGTCTTTATATAATGCATTCTTCAATAATAAGAATCTCAAAGACTATGATGCTGAAATTGATATGATCTGTAAGTATATGCCTAAGCTGGATGCAGCGTTAAGTACGTTATTAGACAACGTATTATCTGCTGACCATTTCGCCAAGGATTATATTACATTAGCAGAAACCAACTTCTCTATGGTGAGTGATCAAAAGACTATCGTTAATAACGTAGAGCTTATTAAGCACAAATATAACCTAGCAGAGAAGTTCCAAGATATTGCTTATAGAGCTATGAAGTACGGTGAGGAGTTTGTATATATTATTCCTTACTCTACCGCTATCTCTAGATTATATGGTAGCCAACAAACTACAAATGTAGTTAAAGAGTCTGTGGACTTTGATCAAAACTTTATTACTAATTTCCAAGATAGTGATCCTAAGAATAAGATCAATTTTAATGACTTTAAAATAAACTTATCTTACCATAATGGATTACTTAACGAGTCTATTGTAGCCAATATCAAGGCAACTGAGAGGCTCAAAAGTATCCAGGAGCAAAGTTTTAACGAAGCCTATGTACCTGTACTGGAGGCTATGAGTGACACGCAAAAAGCGTCTTTAAAGAAGGATACAAGTATCTCTAATGCTCTTACACCAAAAGATGAATTAGATGTAAAAGACTTCTTTGAACCTACACCAGATGGTATTACTGATCCAACTAAAACTAAAAAGTTTAATAAGGATATTAAAGCCGCTGGTGCTTTATTTAAAGTACTTAAACGTGAAAACGTTGTACCTATATATATTGATGATATCTGTTTAGGATATTACTATATCGAAGGCTCTGCTAATAATTTCTTAGATAAAGATAGCACATACCCTATGTCTGGTATTACAGACCCTATGAATAGTATGGCTATGTCTAAGTCTCCAAGAGCAGCTTTAAAGAACTCTGGTAATGTGAATGATAATATGCTACGTGGTATAGCGGCCAAGATCTCTGGTATGATTGATGCACAATTCATTAAAATGAATAAAGACTTATCTAGAGAGATTTATGCTATTCTTAAGTATAATAACTTAACCATCAAAGGAGAGAACTCTATTAACGTTACGTTTATTTCTCCGGATGATTTAGTGCATTGCTATTATGTCTTAGATCCTGATTCCCATCGTGGTGTATCTTTACTAAATGACTCAATGATTCCAGCTAAGTTATATACAGGAATGTATATCTCTAATACATTAGCTACTATGTCTCGTGGTTATGATAGACGTGTATACTATGTAAAGAACTCTGGTGTAGATACTAATATCTCCCAATTACTTCTTCAAACTATGAAGCAAATCAAAATGACTAACTTTAATATTAGACGTTTTGAAAATATGAATAACGTATTGAATATCATTGGTCAGTTCAATGATTTCATTATTCCTACAAACGCTTCTGGTGAATCTCCTGTACAGTTCGAAATTATGCAAGGACAGAATATTGATCCTCAAACAGAACTTATGCAGAAGCTTGAAGATATGGCTGTAGATGCTACTACAGTACCTGTAGAAATTGTAAATGCTAGAAACTCTCTAGACTATGCAGTACAAGCATCTATGACATCTAGTAAGTTCTTAAAGACTGTAATCAGTGACCAAATCATTACTAATGCATTCTTTAGTCGTATTATGACACAGTTGTATAGAGCTGAGTATGATGATGCTAAGGCTATTATCAATGTATCCTTACCACAACCATCTTACTTGAATACATCTAATACATCTACTATGATTAATAATATGAATGATATGGTTCAAGCTATTGCTGATTCTTATTCTGAAGACTTTACAGAAGAAATGAAACCATTATTCTTAGCTAATATTAAGAAAGAAATGCTACGTACATACATTGACCAAAACATGGTAGATAGAGTGGCTAAACAAACTAAACTACAATTAGCAGCTAAGAGCACTAATGACAATGACAATGATAGCTCTGGTGGTGGAGACTACTAAGAAACACAAAAAACCCCTATATAGGCATTGCCTATATAGGGAGTTTTGTTTACATATTAACCTGGGAAGTCAACAGTACCACCAGTATTACCAGTGCCGTTGCTAACAAGAGTTTTATGATATGCATTGAAAGTACCACTGTAACGGAATTCGGATTCGTTCCAGATAGTACCTTTACGTACCCAGTCAAGTAATTGTTGAGCACGTTCATTAATGTACCAGTTAGAGATAGGTACACAGTTGAATTCAACGGACAATTCTTTGAATTCGTATTGGCCCTTTTCAGAGTTGTACAATTCAGAGAAGTCAGCATTAGTTGGTTGAGCTGCAACCAAGTAGTATGCTTTTTCGATATTACGCATTGTGTTGTTAGTTACGATATACATGAATGTGAAACATTCGTTTTCGAAACCAGCATCCAATACACCTTTGTCGATAAGACCGTTGTAGTGCTTAATACCTGTAGTAGGGTCTTTAATACCACGTAAGTACAATTCATGTACTTTAGTGATTACAGAACCAGCTTTTTCAAAGAAACGCATGGAGATCTGAGAAGCAGATGGAGTTGTAACTTTGTTGATTACGTTAATGGATTGGATGCCATTTGTCAACTCTGCAGTTTCAGATTGCATGTTATCGAGACCACTCAAACCACGGAATTCATATTCCAAGATATGAACGTAAGTATCGATAAGTTTCTTGTAGCGAGTGCTACGGTCAGCCAACTCAGATAAGAATCGAGGAATATCCAATACGATAAGTAAGGAATAGCCAGATTCAAATTGGTTAAACTGTTGTAGATTAGCCCAGTCAGTAGTACCACGGAAAAGGGCATAACCAGTTAGGTCTTTGGTATCAGTTGTACCATCAAAGATGAAAGGAATTTCACCGTTTGTAAAAGCCATTGTTTAGTTCTCCTTTCCTTATACGTTTTCAGCAACTGGGACAGCGATAATACGGAAGATTTCGTATTGAACGAAGTCTTTGAATTTAACTTTGATAGAAGCGTATACAATTTTATTAGCAGCATAGATTGTATTTTGTTCCATAACCAATTCGATAGAAGCGAATTTGGATTTGAATTTTTCAATGATACGGTTAACGTCTGCTTTGTATTTTTCAAAGTCTTGACCAGTAATGAATTTGTAACGAGATTTAGGACATTGACGACGAATTTCTTTAATCAATTCTTGTACAGTAAGTACGTTATTGATGAAAGATAATTGAGTGTAACGGTCCTGAGAAGTATATTCAGAAACTAATGTGAATACGTTATTGATATTCATACCATAGTTTACACGCATATCTTCCATTTTTGTTTGTTGATCCAATGTAGGAGTAACTTTAGGAATGAAAGATACAGTTTTGTCGATAACGTTAGGGACGATCCAGCTGTTAGCTTCACCAGCACATACTAAGTTACGACCATTACCGAAGTGCATACAAATCAAACGAGCAATATCGTAACCGATAGTTACAGTAATTTGTTTGTTTGTGTAAGGGTCATAGATGTCATAGGATTGGCAATAGTCGGCTACGAAACGAGAACGGTTAGCATCAATACCACCGATCATATCTTTCTTAGATTTAATAGCCAATAATGTATTCATACCAATACCGTAGTCACGGAAGAAGAATACGTCTTGACGGAATTTACACAATTCTACGATAGCAGTTTTAACTGGTAATGCATAGTTAGCATCAACTACAACGTCGATTGGAGTATTATCAGTGTTGAAGATATCATCAGAGAATGTACCATCGAAAGCTTTCTTCATTTCTTCATCGTAAGGAATGCGGTAAGCTTTGTTTAGTTTACGAGCATCTTCTGCACCTAATTTTTCTCTATAAGCTAGAGGATAACGACCCCATTTACCGTTGTCGCCACCTTTAAGGAAGTGACCTTCGGAAACGTTTAAGTAAGTAGTTGTTTGACCGGCTTCGTTTTTATCATTGATATGAATTTTTGCAAATTCTTGACCACGATAATCACGACCATTCAAAATGTCAGAAGTTTTCAATACGTTTTCGTCAATGCCAGACATTTTAGCTACAGCTTGGAAGAATAAGTTAGTTTGTTCTTCGTAAGCATGTACTTTAATTTGTGCAGCAGAACGTTTGGATACAGAGTCAATGTACAAGTTATAGCCACGTTCTAATTCATCAGGGTTCAAGGAGAAGATCATGCTTTCTAAAGCAACGTCGTTCTCATAAACGTCTAATTTATAACGAGCGGACTCAGCTGTACGGGACAAAGTATCATCAAGAGATACACGAATACGTTTGTTGGAAACACCACGACCATTGTCAGTTACTACGAATAACAAGTAGTCATGCATACGTGTACCAGCAGCAATAGCTTCACCAGTGAACTTTTCAGCTACTGTAACAGCATTGCCTTTCTTTTTCAATACATAGTCAGCTAATTTCTTAATATCGTTACCGATCTTTTCTTTTAACAAAGTTTCAGAATCGATAGATTCGATAGAGTAGCTAATAGCACATGTATTGATGATAGCTTTTTGAACTCGAGGATCAGTATCAACAGCAGCAGGATCAGTGATAGGTGTTTCGAAACCATCAGCTTCACCTAATTGCATGATTTCTTCTTTGATGTATCGAGGACGATCAGCTTCATTTTCATACAACGCAACGTCAGAAGTTAACCAGTATTCTTCGTCTTTGATCTCTTTCAAAACACGAACACCGTTTTCTTCAACTTCTTCACGAAGAATATTGAAGTTTTCATCATGACGGTAGCGGAATAATTGTTGCTTATCTTCTTTAAGATGAGCAACTACTGCAAAGTTAGCTAATGTGGAATCAGGATGCACGACACGTTTTGCATACAAGATACCGCCATTGTTGATAACGTTAGCAGCTTGAAGTAAAGGTTGGCCATGGCGTTGGAAAGAGATCTCGCCATATTGCTCGAAGAACTTATTACCTTGGATATGGATATAGTCTTCTGTACCCTTATCAGAAGTGAAAGCCGAAAAGACCACTGGTCTTGTCGTATTGTCAGATATCTGCAGGGAAGGAATATCGGACTGATCTTCTAGAATGATTGTAGTACCAATCATATGTGTTCCTCCTTTAAAATACAAATTTTACAGGTTAGTCATATTATAATATTACTAAACTTTTACATCTATGTTGATATACCGCCCTGTAAGGGTATACTAACCCATAAGGATTTTTTCCATTGGAGAGTCAACTTGGTTATCATTAATGATAGCATTGACTACAGCATCATCCCAGTTTTCTGATGTAATAGATGTAAATGGAGAAATATACTTAGGTACCATCTTAACAGAAATAGATTTGTAGTTATTCATATTAGGATCTTTGGCTAGACGGAATGGAATAGTTTCATCTTTAGCTGATCTACATACTTGGGATATAATTACCCCAAACATTTGAGCAGAGATACCAAACGAGTTACCATTGTATTTGATACTATCCATTAGGAAAGTATGTAATTGGTCATATGGGATTGTGTTAGGGATATTACCTGTAATCAAGAAGATCTTAAACATATTTTCTACGTTAATGATATCCTCTGGGGATTTAGTATTTAGAATTACAATATCACCCTTATGAAACCGTAGTATACGATAGTCTTTAGGGATAGGTGTCTTCTTATCGATTACATAATCCTTAACTTTATCTACCTGATTAGGCATACAAGATATAACCATAGGGAAGTAAAACATCTTTAATCCTAATTCAGATTTACCATTCTTATCAAATAATTCATAATTGAATAAGCCTAGTGTATTTACATACTCACCAGCAAATTCAGCATATTTCATATTACCATCAGATCTAAAGTAATCTTCTGGGATATAGAATACTAACTCGCCTTCTCCGTTAAAGATAAGAGAGTCGCCTTCTTTAGTTAAAAACTTAGGTATTGCCATTATATATACCTCCTTCTTAATGAGTTGTTCGGGTATAGCACTTTTACAGGGTCTCGTAAATCGGTTTTTTTTTGATTGTATATTATAACTGTATACATAATTGGTTATATTAATTTTAAGGAGGAAACAATTATGAATATTACATCCCCAATGTTAAGACAATTAGCATACTCTGTAATTGACAGTGTAGAGGCATTAAAAACACTAGAGGTGTTAGATACGAATGACAAACTTTACAGAGTGTCATACAGCCAAAGTGGTAGCATTGAAGTGTGTATTGGTCATAGCGTAAGAAAGCTAGACTGTAATACAGACTTTAAGTGTGTATGTCGTAGTATAACTATCGATAGTGCGCACTTTTATGATATAAAATGTATAGCGGTGTATGTTAATAAGAATAATGATATGGACAATGTCATTACTATAACTATATCCGAATACGTTAAAGGGTTATATAAAGAGGATATAGAAAAGATTGTCGAAAATCTAAAGTCTATCGAATCTAGTGATGAAAATACAATGCTTGACCGTTTTAGTGTCGAATACAAGAAGAATATAATTGTATTGGATGATCAAAAGAAAAGTCTGACCTATAGATTGGACCATATCGTCCAAACTATATTAGACCTTAAGTAAAAAGAACTCCCAGTATAGGCAATGCCTATACTGGGGTCCTTTGTTTTTTGTCTAGAGTGTGGTTGGGATGGCCTCTAGATTTCTTGCCGTTCGTTTAACGAAACGAATGATTGCCTTACAACTATCTTGGGGAGATAATTGTAAAAAGTATTATAGTCTTGCTGTGTAAAATATAATGTATAAGTTTTGTCTTCTGATTAGACAGCTACATGCTAGATTCTTATATAGTAAAAACAGTTTTTGAAATGTATCTATTAGTTTGTAATTTGGAGTTGACTTAAAAAATAAATTACAAAAAAAAATTATAGTACTTATAGACTCCCTGAAAGAATAATGCATCGTTTAACGAGATTCGTTATTATTTTTTGTGCTTCTTTATTAGTTATAGCACCGTATTCATCTTCTGCTACTAATGTATCAATCGTTCTAGAATTTAGAGTATCTTTAGATATATGTGTCCCATAGTCCAATTTTCTTTGTTCAATTTTATCTATTACTTTTCTGACTAGCTCATATAGATTCATAAAGAACTCTCTATCTATAATTACTTTATCGTTATACAAGTTATTTTTTACATCAGCAACAAATTCGGGGTCACTATCATAAACACCTAGAGTTCTACACATAGCACCAACTAGGGTGAAGCACTTTAATAAGTCATAAACGTGTAAACGTTCAGTATTATTGTACTTGATCACTCTTCTTCGGTAAAACTTATCAAAGATTTTATTATTAGCACTACAGTAGCACTCTAGGAGCTCATCAATAGTAATGGGTATATTATTCTCGATACCAGTATCTAATACATTAATGACTTTATCATTAATGATACTATCTAGGACACCGTGGACTAGGTTTAAATGTGCCCTAGTAGCAATACTGTTCCTATTCTGATCTAATTTCCCAAACCCCGATACTCTAGGAACCATACTACTATATATAGATACCATATTAATTATACTACAAATGACAAAGCTAATTGTCTTGACCCGGACGACACCAGGTTCTTCATTATCTCTTACTTGGCTTAAATCGGTACCATCAATAGTCCAAATATGTGTTTCCATTATATCACTCGTTCCCTTACATCTTTAAAATATTATAAATGATCTTCGTTGTGTTCGCCTGCTGCAGGAGCTGCTGGTTGCTCAGTATGAGTTTCTTCAGTTGCACCAGAAGCTACTGGAGTACCTTCGTGGGATTCTTCGGCATGTGTTTCTTCAGAAGTATGATTTTCCTCAGTTGTGCCAGAGGCTACTGGAGTACCAGTTTCTGTATGAGTTTCTTCAGTACCTGCTACAGGAGCTGCAGGAGCTGTTGTTTCAGAAGTTACTGCATGGTTTTCTTCAGTATTAGCTACTGGAGCAACTGGAGTTTCAGTGTGTTCTTCTGTAGCACCAGGAACTGCAGGAGTTGCTTCATGAGATTCTTCAGAAGTATGGTTTTCTTCAGCATGAGTTTCTTCTGTATGACCATCTTCGTGATGTTCTTCAGAACCAACAGGAGGAACAGGGGCTACTGGAGTTTCTTCATGGTGTTCACCTTCAGCTGGAGCTGGTGTTGGAGGTAATACAGGATTAGGATCATCGGATCCGCCTACTGGTGGAGCGGATGGATATATCACTGTCGTTTCATCTCCAGTAGATCCTGGAATTTCAATACCACCAGGAACTGCAGGAACTTCTGTATGAGTGTCTTCACCTGTAGTAGGTACAGCAGGAGTAGCTTCATGAGTTTCTTCTGTATTACCAGTTGCTTCATGGGAAGTTTCTTCATTGTTTACTGGAGCTGCTGGTTGTTCAGTGTGTTCTTCGGATGTACCAGGAACTGCAGGAACTTCTGTATGAGTATCTTCTGTAACACCAGGAGTCACTGTGTTAGTTTCTTCAGTTGTACCATGGGATTCAGTTTCTGTATGACCGTCTTCAGTATTTACTGGAGGAACTGCTGGAACTTCTGTATGAGTATCTTCTGCTACAGGAGCTGCTGGTCCATGAGTTTCTTCCTCAGTATGAGTTTCTGTTTCAGTATGTCCTTCCTCAGATGCACCAGGAACTACAGGAGTTACTGTATTAGACTCTTCAGTTGCACCATGAGATTCGGACTCAGTATGACCTTCTTCTGTAACACCAGGAGTTACTGTGTTAGTTTCTTCAGTTGTACCATGATCTTCAGTTTCAGTATGACCGTCTTCTGCATTTACTGCTGGAGTTGGAGGTAATACAGGGTTTGTATCATCAGAACCGCCTACAGGAGGTGCTGGTGTAACAGGTGTTTCAGTATGAGATTCTTCAGTATTTACTGGAGTTTCTTCATGATGTTCTTCGGAACCTACTGGTGGAGCCACTGGATATACAACTTCAGAATCAGTAGTTGTACCTGGTGTATCATTACCACCTACAGGAGGCGTTACAGGTACAACAGGATCTTCTCCAACTGGTGGAGTTACAGTATTTTCGTTACCAACAGGTGCAACTGGCTGTACTGGTGTTGGCTCTGTACCAACAGGAGGTGTTACTGGAACTACTGGAGCAACCGGTACTGTAGGTGTACCCTCAGTAGGTGTAGTTTCTTCTTTTCCTGGCTCTACAGTAGGTGTAGTTTCACCTGTACCAGGGTGATTAGGAACTGTATTTTCTTTTTTATCTTCAGGTTTTGTGGTTACAACATCGTCTTTTGTTTCAACATGATCTAACACACCATCTTTTTTAATAATCACGTTATCTTCCTCTTCTTTCTCAATAGTTTCAATAACCCAAACTTCTTTAGGTGGTAATACAAGTCCTTCAAGAACCCAATTACCATTAGTAATTAGGTCGTTAGCCAATTTGGCTACTTCTTTAGGGCACTCTGTATTTTTAGGGAAAGCAATATGCTTACCCTTAACGTCTGGAGATAATGCATTAATAATATTAGCTACAGATTTATCTGTAATCTTATTAGAATCAGCTAACCAAAGATCAGTTTTAAGACCTTTAGCTGGAGCTAATTCAATATCTTTAAGTGCATTACAACCAGCAAATATCATATCAGCAGTTTCTAACTTAGATACGTCCATTTTTACAGACTCAAGTTTTTCACATTGATAAAAAATACCATCAGCAAAACGAAGATCTGTAGATCCACTCAGATCTACAGACGTAAGGCTTTTAGCATTATAAAACATATCATTTGCAGAAGTAAGCTTACCAATGTTTTCCAATTTAACACTAGCAAGTTTACGGCATTCTCTAAACATTGAGTTTGCAGATACTAGGTTAGTAACGTCTAATGTACCAGCAGTAGCTAATTCATAGCATAATGCAAACATATTGTCAGCTACAATAGTATTCTTAGTATCCAAAGGACGAGGTAATAAGTCTAATTCTTTACTAATGATAGGGAACTTACGATCCATGAAGTTATAAGCATCATTAGGTACTTTGATAGCTACACCTTCATTTAAGAAATCATAGTTCGCTTTAGAGAATTGTAATCTACGAAGTTTGGTAATATCAATAGATACAACTCTAGAATCATAGTCCATAGAGCAATCAAACTGAATTACTACAGTTGGATCTTCCATGTCCATTTTGTTTAGGTTATAAGTAAATGGAGCACGTGAATTATGTCTTAAGAATTCAAAACCTTTAACACGGCCACTTAATTTAACCAATCTGCCATCTTTTACATAGTCTATATCCCATAAAGTCGGAGACCCTGCCTCAAGATAGCAAGCATAACAATGCTCAGGTGTTGCATATTGAAATCGAACAAGCAGTGCTTGTTTGATCTCATGTGTTACATCAATGAGTTCAACCCGAGGACATTGGTATCCTCGGGTATACTCAGCATCATATACTTTTACAAAAGGCATATCTCTTGTAGGATCGACTTCTAGGAACTTAGGACCATTTTTAAAGTAGTCTGCCATTAAAGCCTCCTTATAGTAAATAATAATTATTTGCGTTTCTTAGTCTTACCTGTAGATTGCAAGCGATTAAGACGATTAGCTTCTTTTTCTTTAATGTACTCGTTCATCGCTTGGTCTAAGTAAGTGATAAGAGACACGAAATTATTAATTATTTGTTTCGTGAAATCTGTCTCTTTCTTAGCTTTACGGGCAGAAATAGCATTAGCTAAGTTTAATAAGAAGTAGAATAAGAATAGTACATTACCCTTATCACTAATATTGATTTTAGCTAGTGCATGTTCCACTGCATAGATAGGATACAATGGTAAACCTAATTCTTGTGCAGCTGTAAATACTACACTAGAATCAAGTTTACTGATGCCGATTTTATTCAGCATTCTTGTGATTGTATCATGATTATGCTTACAGTTTTTCAATAACTTTGTAGGGTTCAATGCAGAATGGTTAGCTTTATAGTAATTGAAAATATATTCTGCTTTTTCAGAGTCTTGTAGACAAGCTAGACGGTGTTCCATTTGAGCTTTGATCTCAGGATCTTCTGCTTTTTCGATACCATCTTGGAAACGTTGTACAAGACTAGTGTAAGAATCTGTAGCCGCTGTATTAGCTAAACCAGATTCATTGATCTTATTGGTGATCTTTTCGATCTTTTCATTAATAGCAGTAAATGCTTGTACCGTACAAGCTTGACCAAAGTCTACTACTGTATTATATAACCAAGAAGACAAGATATCTTGAGGAACTTCTTGCTCTTTAGCTTTATTCAAGAAGTATACAGATTGATCACCAAGTTCTACAATAAGATTTAACTTTGGTTCTTCTTGTCCTTCAGGTACTTGTAGTTTGTCATATATAGATGCTACTTTAGCAATAGCTTCTACTGGAGCATCTTCAAAGCCTTCTACTTTGATTTGTGTGAAGTCTGCATCTGTAGCTTTGATGTCTTTCTTTTCAAGATCTAATGCATCAATTTCATCTTCAACTTCTTTTAATACGTCATCTTGAGATTTCTCTTCTGGTTGTACTGTAGTTTCAGCTACTGGTTCTTCTGGTGTAAGAATCTCAGTTTCTGGTTCATTCTCAGTAACTACAGTAACTTCGTTGATGTCTACTACTTTATTTTCTTCCATTATAATTCTACTCCTTGAAGATTTAATCTGATATTGGTGATATAATCTGGTAATAATTGATTGCTGGATAAGATTGCTTCCATAGCATCTCTAAATACTGTACCATTATCACTGAAATTACTATTAATAACGTCACTGATAGGTTGGTCATATGCTAAGTTTACAAACTGGTCAAATGTAATAGTTAAACCAGCGATATATTTAAGAACTAATTCCATATTAGATAGAATTACCACAAGTTTATCGTTCTTATGGTTCATTCTATTATAAATAGTACTAGCATCTTTATTCTTCTTAAGCTCATCCATATTTAAAGCATCACAAATATTATTAGCTTCGTTTACAATAAGCTTAGTAATAGCAGTAACCATATGATCACTAAATCGTGCAACCATTAAGTCATAAATACAGTTAGATGCAAAATAAGCATCCAACCCGTCAATAGCTGGTTGGAATGTAAGATTGGTTGCTTTACAAACTTGATCAATAATCTCATTATAGATTTCTTGCTCTCTGGCTTTAGTATTCTCTTTGTCCATAGGGAACTTAATATACATATTTTCAAAATTATATTTGAAAACGTTAGGGATATTGGGCATAGGGCTTATATGGCACTCATACCGTCTTTCAATATTAGAACTGACTACATCGAAGATATAATCAGAATTGAATACGGATAGAATCTCGGCTAACTCCCGTTCAGATGCAATATCATATTCATTTTGATGGATACCAAACATCGCTTTCTCCTCCTTGATAGGGTTTAATTAATTTTACTGCTTTGTTTATGTGCTATTTAAAATTAATTCCACAGTAAGGAAGTACCCTACTGTGGAAATATATTATAGACTCTTATATTTATCAGCTAAATTACCTTGGAGAACACTATACTCTTCATCTGGCATCATACTATACGCATTCATAGGTAATGTAGATGTAGATTCGTCACGATACATATCAACTTGGTCTTTAGTCATATTGTATTTGGTAGCATATGCTTGTAAGAATACAGGATTTTGCATTGCCTCTTTGAGTTCTTTCTCATCTTCAGCTTCACGTTTCTTATCCCATTCATCAAATGTAACACCAAGACCTTTACGGAGTTCATTAATGACATCCATATTGTCTTTTTTAGTATCATCTGTAGTAAGCATATCTTTTTGAACTTTAACGATATCATCAGTAATATCCATTAACTCTTCTGCTTCTGGATTGAATACTTCCTCTTCAGTTGCAGAGTCTGTCATAATAACTGACTTATTGATACCGAAACGTTCTTTAAGATCTTTACCCTCATACCATACATACAATGCCATCAAATAAGAGAATGTAGCATCATCATGTGTAGTTGCAGAGTGATCAACTTTACCATTACGTTTAACTTCAAGACCACGGAACTCTTGGTATAGTATCTTAGAAATGAATTTGTCTTTATGGTTATCCATACGCTCTCTTAAGATTTGAATCAAAAGATCACGTACAGTTTTACTAGAGTTTAAACCATAAACTTTCATTATCTTCTTAGTACGTTTAACTTTACCAGGCCCCTCATTAACTTCTTCTAAGATACGTTCTTTAAATTCATAGTAAAGATTTTTCTTAATCTTAGTTTTCATGAGCATAGATACTACAGCTGCACCAAAACCACCATTCAATTCGACATTGACTACGGCATTAGGCATATACTTAGTAACTATTTCATAGATACATTTAGCTAGGTCTTTTTGACTAATGTAATTACACTTTAAGATAGCAATAACTTTAGTCGTCTTAGAATCAATTACAGTAATAGCAGAACTATCTCGTTTATAACCACCAGAAACGTCAACTCCTATGATAGGAGGGTCTACTGGTTCACCATTATTCTTATACTCAAGCTTACCGTACATATTCAAAGTAAACTTATTATTGTTTAATGGTATAGTTGCTATAGGGTCTATAGTAAGTCTATCTACAGTTTCTAATTCATCTTGTGTAAATGGAGAATTCTCAGAGAAATCTGCCCATTCAAGTAGAACTTCTCGACGAATGGCTTCCCATTTATTCTGCATGTCGATACAGATTTGTTTGAACCATTCTTCGGAACGACCTAATTGTTGGTAAGTGAATCTGATATAGACGAAACTACTTCTCATATTAGCAGATTTGATTTCATCTATCTGAGCTTTAGTTAAGTCATACCAGTTTTCACTAAATGGTGTAGCATCTTCACGCATATTATTAGCATATCTACCCATTTCATCTGTTAAGAACCCTGGTGTGGTAGTGAATAGTATACCGAATGGTGCACCATTGGCTTCAGAGTTCATTGCTGCACGTTTCCATGCAGGAATAGCATTAAGATAGATATCTTCATTATATGGTGCGAATGCCCATTCGTCTGCCCACCATAATGGTACAGACATACCACGTAGTAAAGACTGTGCAGCTACTCGAGTACGAGCAGATGCTACAGTGATAATACGGTTACGGTTAATACTATGAGACAAAGTCATTACAGAGTTTTGGGCTTTAGTCTTCTTATCACCAACTGTAAATGATTCTGTCATTTGTAAGTAAGATGGTAAGCAATCACGTAAGTCTTTAAGACCTAATAAGTTCTTTTTAGAACCATCTAAAGACTTATGCATAAATGCAAACGTTGAGTTAGATGTAGCAAAGTTAAATGCCCATAGATACCATATAGATGCGGACAATGTTTTACCTTGCTGACGAGGTAAGTCTAGAAAGATATTGTAGTTAAATATAGTACAGAAGAATAGTGCCATACCACCACGAGTTAATGTGTAGTATGAACCAGTACCACTACCACCCTGAGCTGGTACACGTACAACTTCACGTACAAAGTACCAGAAGTTTACCATACACTCAGCTAAGACTTTAGACTTATAGTATTGGTTTAGATTTGGATCATGTGGGTCAATATATGCTAAGTCTGGATCCAATAGAGTTAGCATGAATTTATTATTCTTTATACCGATAGCTTCGAGGTACTTATGCATATCTAAGAAAGATTTGTTTCTAGTACCCATCTGGAAATATATCTTACGTTGAGAGAAGTCTACAACGTTCTGGTTGGTAGGAATCATTTGGTTGCCCATACCGCCAGTTATATCTAAATTCATAAAGAAGATCACATCCTTTCTTTAGTTATATAAATGTAAAGTCTATTAAACACTTATAATAGCTATTTACGTCTATATTCTAACAAGGGGAGGTCTATTATGAACCTAATTACATTTGAATATCTTTTAGATGATGTACAATTAGCATCCGAATTGGTATCAGATGCTCTATCTAATTGTATTTATCCTAAGATTTGCTCTACTCATCAAAATATCCATATCAGTGATACTGTACAGTTAAGCAAGCAAGTACGTAAATGTGGTACAGCTATGGGTATCTGTATATTTGATGAGACATCTAAATACACTTATACTATATTCAATAATGGTATAGTTTCTATCATGGCTGATATTGATACATTCGATGCAGATGGCACACATGGTATTAAAGAAACTAGCAACCATATCAAATCTAATTTACCTAAACTCTTAGGTAATATTAGTAAGCTCATAGAGAATTATCATATCTAAAACACAAGAAACCCCTATATAGGCATTGCCTATATAGGGAATCTCTTTGGCGTGTTCTATGATGGTTAGGTTCAGAAAGGTCTATTATTATGATAGGTTATTCAAGTTAGTTAAGCACTAGGTAATATTCTAAGTTGATTGCGGAGTCAATTTCCCTATAAGCGTAGACAAGTTATAGGGTGAGTATCTGAATTATCACTTCGGTATCAGTGAAGCAATACCACGAAAAAATTCGTACTATGTATGTATATTTTTAGTTAGTACCTAACCATCATTACTGATTTGTTTATATGATTATAAAAATAAACAGTAGGAATGCTGTATGGTTAATAACCATACAGCAATTAGAGTGTGCAGAGAACTAATTGAAGATTTGGATTGTAATTGTTTTACGTCTTGTAGTAGTGTTTATGTATTAGGTTTGGATACACTAGCAGTGACGAAGTCTGCTTAATGTCAGTTCTACTATTACTAATTGGGAGCGATAATAGTAGTGAATCTTATTGAAGAAAAGAGATTTTTTCAATGGTTGTTGGGGTATGTGAATTTTCTTTTTTAGGAAGTACATTAGGGGGTGTACTTTTATGAAATCTCTGCACATTCTAATCGTGTGTGATAATAGAGAGCAGGATACGCCAACACAACTTAGCCTTCTCTATTACAGATTTGTTTGTATGCTTATAAAAAATAAAAGACAATATAACCCTAACTGACAGTGCCAGTTAGGGCTATACTGTGTATGCGTTTGTTGCAAAGAAAGGATCTTTAAAGCTGTAATTGCCATCACAACTCATTAGTATGTTTCTTAGCAAATTGAGATAATATAACGACCATTCATAATATATATCTTATGAATAGCTTCACTATTTTTGATAAGATATTCAAACTCTTCTTCAGTAAAGCCCATTTCCAATAACTCAGTTTTATTATTGTGGTAGCATTTTACAATATAAGTTAGAATATGCTTATCTGTAATATTATTCAATTGTGGGATAGAGTAGGCATGGCAATTAGTAGACCCTTTAACGTCCTCTTTAGCAACACCCAATCTATCGAATAATTTATCAATTCTGGCTTGAGACCAGAAGTTGGATCGGTATAGTTTACCAATCAAACTAGAAATGGAAAAGATATATGAATTATCATGCACTGTCCCATTTTTGTATAAAACCGTATTATCAGAAACCACGGATTATCCCTCCAAAATCTCCCTTGGATCATAGTAATCTGACCCATTATTATCAGAAATTTCGGATTCCTCAATAGTTACATTAAGATCAACCCCACGAGACTCCATAATCTCCTTGATCTTTTTATTGTCACCAAATCCATTCTCTAATAGAGCATGGACTAGTTCTGTAGGTCCTTCAGGTGTGGAGAATACTACACCCTTGTTAGGAGTAAAGTCTCCGTCAGTATTGACCATCCATTTACGGACCTCAAGTTTTGCAGGTCTATTATTCCATGACACTTCAGCTAATCGAATAAGAGTATTACCTCGTTCTTCTACGATAACATCAATGCCACCTTCAACAACTTCATATGTCAGTTGTTTCTTTTCCATAATTGTAAGTCTCCTTAAAGAAAAAATAAACCCCGCATGTAAGTTATATGAATATTGTGTTAAGAAAGAAAGAGATTGATTATTGCGGGGTTATATTTTTTATGTATCACTATGATAGGTAATGATGTGTAACAAGTGAACTAGTAAAGACCTATCATAGTGATATTTGATTTAATTATCGGCGTGGTTTTACGAAGCGATCGTTACCAATAACAGCACCAACGTAACGATTTTGTAATTCGTTAACTTTGGATTGTTTGATACGACGCACTTCTAAAACATAGCCTACATCGTTACGACGGGATTGTGCACCCAATGTAACTTTGTATTGGTATTTGTCGCCATATACCAAAGACATAGCTTTTTCCAATGTCATACCACGAACGATTAAACTGATCTTGTTAGTGTATTGATCGTATTCGTAAGCGATATTGATTGTACGGAAATCTTTGTTTCCTTTGTCATCACGGTTGTAATCAGAGATTGCGATCTTTTTCAAGATAGTAATAGCAATATCTGTCATACGGAAACCAGCGAAGTTTTCATCAATATAACCATTAGAGTTGCGGCTATTACGCATGCTATTAGTCATAGCCATGATGCGTTGAGTTTGCTCATCTAATTGGTTATTAGCTTGAGCTTCTTTTAAAGTTTCTAATGCTTTGATACCGTCTTGACCAGCACCTAAGTTAATATCGAAACCTAATTCGATATAGATACGGCCATTGCTGTATGCTTCACGGCAACCTGCGAAGTCAGGGAAAATACGACCAAGTACATCGGATACTTGAGAGCAGATTTCATTAGTAGAAACTAGTTTACCAGTGTAATCTGCATCAAAGTCTGCGAAATCCAATTGGATATCTACATCTTCGTTTTGTACAGAATTGTCCTCTTTGTTTCGAGGATTACCTGCATTAATTGCATCAACAAGATACTCCATAGAAGTGAATTGTTGTGGCATAAGATTTGGATCCTGTACGAATCCTGGTTTGAAATAACTCATAGCTATTTCCTCCTTACTTTAAAATATAGAAAATTACCTAGGTGTTTGGGGTACTGTAATTGTCTACACAATACCCATGTACACACCTTTATATTATATAACCATAAAACTCTTTGGTTTTATAGGTATATACCTTGGATTTCATTCTTGTCTATATAGTTGACTACATAGAGTCTATCATTCTTATCTTCAACTAGCATATACTTGCTCTTGATATCATATAGATTTACATCATGGTAATATTCCGTAACTATACAATCTAAGAAGATAGCTTTAGCTGCTGCTTCAAGAACAAAGATATCACCACGAGTCAATTGACCGTGCGTAAGATGTCTGTCTTTAAACGATAGTTCAATACGTTTAATTTTAAAATTAGCTCTAAAGTATGATTGGAAATTAATCCCATCAAAGAACTTAGTAAGACAAGACAGCATTGTATCTTTATATGTGACACCAAAATATCTATCAACTAAGAGATCAAAGATCTTCTCAGTGATAGTTGTGTTTGTAGCAATAAGTGGTATAATCGTACTATGATTATCATTTACATATAAATCTATAGTCATCTTAGAGTGTAGTTCTTTTACATCACCCATCAGATTCATATAAGACATCTCATATTCTTCTACTGAATTATTTTCTAGTAGTGCTTTAGTACAACACTTACCAGGATGAGCATGACCAGTAACTGAATCCTTATAACCTACTCTACAAATATAGAATGGATACCCATAAGACTCTCTTTCGTTATAAATAGAGATAACTACATCTTCTTGACCATTCTTTAACTGTGCTATTTCAATATGTAGCTTACAGTGCGGATTAAGAGCTTTGTATTCTTTATTAACCAAATCTCTTGCTATACCTTTTCTACCAGAGTTACCTATAATCTCAGTAACTCCATAGAAGTTTTTAATATTGGTTGACGTCACTCTATAAAGCTCTTTAATATTATTATCATTATCATATTTAAGAAACTTTTGTCCTAATGTCAATATCATAACGCTTACCTCCAAGACACAATTTATGGTGGTACATATATAGGTATGTACCACCATTTATTAATTTTTATCGTAAGAATAAAACTGCTTTAAGATAGTCCAACGTATATTTCAATGTAGAACCCTTAATACGGATAACCTTATCATTGAATTTAGTTGTACTATAATACTTAGTGAAGTTGAAATTGTTTTCCTTATTTAGGATATAGATCATACACTTCGTATAGTCATTTAGAATTCTTGCTCTAGTATCGATTAGAGCTTTATTCTTATGACCTTTATTTAGCATAGATTCGATACATGTATTCATATACCAAAGCTTAGCTGATTCAAATTTAACACCTTCTATATTACCAGCAGTCATATATATAACTAATAGACGATGAACTTTGAAGAATTCATTAGTATAGTCAATCTTCTCAGGTTTAGTAATCAAGAGATCACCATAGTCATTGAACTCTACAGGGATATCTTTAGCTTCATTAATAGCAGTCTCTCGAAGAATTCTATCAATGACTTTCTGTTTAGCTACAGATTGCAGACGTTTCTTATAAGCAATACTATCAGATGGTAAGAACTTAGTAGTTGGTACACCTAAGGTTAATAGCTTCTCTGTAGCACTAACTAACTCGTCTTCACTAGCAGACGTTCTCCATTGTTTAATAGTCTTATTAACCATAGTAAACCATTTATTGAACGCTAGACGTTTATCTTTATTTGTACTAATATCTACACCTTGCCAGATGTCTTTATATGCATCTAACCAAGCAAGCATATCTACACAATCAATATCAGTCTTATATTTTTTAGTGTATTCTTTTAATCTCTCTTCTATTTCTTCTGGAGAGAAGAATGGTACGCCAGATGGTAATACTGGCTCTTGTGGTTGATTACCCCATACATCAGTATTTTCAATAAGAGTGATATCTGGATATTTAAGCTCAGTAGTATTCAATAGATGAGACTTCATGAAGTTATAGAATGTCTCATTAGTACAACCAACTAACTCTAATAGTTTCCAGTCAGACATTTGTTGTAATTGAATAGGCATACCCTTATATAAAGTCCACAGTTCTTCTAAAGATACAATAGACGTACACAGATTCATAATATAGATACCTGTGTTCAAAGACCAATCTTTAGCTGTACGCATCTCTCTACCCTTATTAGCGAGATTGATACCAAACATATTTGCACGATTAAGAATAGCACTATTCTTTAACTGTATATCTTCATCACTCATATCAACTTCAGCATCTTCTGTAAGAGCAATACTATCATACTTGATAGGCTGATTTAAGAAATGCTTCTTTAGTTCTTCATAACGTTCTGCATTAGTCTTACCGAATAAACGAATAGATACATCATCAGAGTTCTTACGTTGGTCGTAAGTTAACCCATAGAATAGATCCATTTGTTTATCTAACTCTAACTCAGATTCTGGTGTAGCTAGTATAAATGAATTAGGGTCACAGTTTAAGAATGCTTCTTTAACATAAGTGTCACTATTACTACATGGTGTATCAGCCAATACAGTGTCGGATAGTAATAGTTTATCTAATTCATCAACAGAATCTGTACGATTCATTGTCTTAGTATTGATAGCAAAATATCCATCATTATCAGACATAACGTCAATATCTGGATGATTTCTTACTATCTCTTTAGCTTTATTCTTCTCTAATTCACCAAGCAATGGCATATACTCATCTGGTAGTTTAGAGAAGTCAGTATTAGACATTTCTACCTCTTGCTCTAAAGTGGCAATGATAGAATTCATTTCAACCAATGTTTGATTTGGTTTAAATGTAATCTCTTCAAAATCTTTATTGTATCTGATTTGGTCATGGGAGATTAGTTCCATACCAGTCAATTGTTCATAGAAGTTATTAGCTTCTAGCTTACGTTTATCTTCACCTTTGAAACGGTATAAGTTAAACTTACGATCTTTCAAAAAGTCTTCTTTCTTATATTCTTTTGTACCGTCAGAAGATTTTACTTTAATAGTATCATCTTCTAGGTCTTTAGTTAAACCGTAACCCTCTACTGATTCATCACCAGTAAAGGAATTACTATAACCATATTGTACTACGATTTGATCACTTGCCCCAGCTGGTGGAACCCCACCAACATTAGCAGTGAACTCTTTTAGATTAGACATTTAATCTTCTCCTTTAAGTTCCTTGATGGTATTTTCACACCATGAAGTAAATTCATTAATATTGAAAGTCTTAGTATTATCATTATCCTCAAGCTTGAATCGCATTTCCATAAATATAGCTAATAGTTGTGCAAAGTTATTATCAGTAAGACGAATGTAATTATATTTGTCTATAGTAATAATATTAAACTCTTTGGCTTTCTGTTTAGCTCTATATTCTGGCATGCTTCTAGTGTTAGGATGATCCCCACCATCTTTAACTTCGATTATGAGGTTATATGGTATATAATATATATCCGTAATCCAATTTCGTGTAACACCATCTTGGTCTACGTATTGGATAGTTGGGCCTGGCATCATGATATCATCACTAGGGATATGTAATACTTTATCCATAAACTCAATAGCACGTTTTTCATAAGTGCCAGTATAAGTGAAAGTTGTACCATCGCTATGCTTATATGTACCAGATATACGTCTATTAGCTAACATCTTTTCTTGGTGCTCAGGGTCATGCATAAACGAATAACGACCATGTACTTTGTGCATATTCTCTAAAGCACGTTTACGCATCTCTTTCTTACATTTGTCACTACAATACTTATTATATCTCCAAGTTTTTTCATTCCATTGTGTTTCATTCTTACAGATTACACAAGAACCTTTAGATTTCTTATTGATAATATTAAATACGATTCTTGCAGCTGAGTGTCCCTCAGGGATTAACTCTTGGTGTTTATTTTGTATGTGTCTCACTAGTGGTTCACGTTCAAGACGTTTTTCGCAGAATGGGCACTTAAATCTCTTTGTTGCCATACGGTACCTCCTTTAGGGCAGTTTACATGTATGTTTTCACAGGCCCAACTTTATAATAAGATGCTTAAAGCTACTGAATAAGCCGAAAGGAGGCACTATGGAAACTAATAAATATAAGACATCTTCTAGAATTAAAGAATATGCCTTGTCTATAGACTCATTTAATACACCAACAGAATATACTAATGCTAGAGCAATAGCTGTAGATATTATTAGATTATTCTTATTAGAACCTGGTACATTACAAAACAATCCAGAATGTGGTATTGGTTTGTATAGTAGATATAAATTTATAAACAGTGACAGACTACATGAACTAGAGGAAACTGCAAAAGAGCAAATACAAACATATCTTGCTCCTATGTCGTCTATTACCGTAGACTGTTCATTTATTGAAGTAAATGTATTACTTATTAGAATGACCATTGATACATCATCTATCAATCTAGTTTTTGATAAGGATAACCTTACTTTAAAAGATATTTCCAATTACAACTAAGGAGGACTATTAGATGGAAAAGAAAACACTTTCCTTATCTGATTTACAAGCCGAAGCTGGTAATACAGTTCATACAGAAGAGACTGTAGAAACGCCAGTAGAAGATACAACTGTAACACCTGAACCTGCTGTAGAAGAAAAGCCTATGAGTATTCGTGATAACCCACTATACAACTTAGGTAATCCTACAGAGGATGAAATCAAAGAAGTGGCTATCGAAGAGGTAGCTAAATATGAGAATGAAAACTTCGCTGAAAAAGAATACGAAAAGAAAATGAATGATTTCGATGAACAAACTCGTCGTGCTTTCCAACGTCGTTTCGGTCCAGCTATCGAAGAAGTTCAACGTATGGCTGATGAATACGAAGAACGTAAAGAAATCGAAGGTGGGGATGTACGTGTAGTTTCCACTTATGATAAAACTGCTGAAGTGAATCCAGATGAAGCTCTTACTGAAGAAGAAATCGAAGAACGTAATGCTATTGCTTTAGCTGAAGCACGTAAGTCTACACCAGTTAAGAAGGTTGAGGCTAAACCAGAAGTGGTTGAACCTGTTAAAGAAGAAACTATTGATGATATTGAAGCTGAACTATTAGATACACCAGTAGCTCAAGAGCATGTAGAAATTGATGATGAAGAATCTGATAAAGAACTTGATATTATTGATGATGATATTATCAATGACTTAGGTCTTGCTGATGAGATGCGTGAAATCGAAGAAAAAGAACGTGAAGAGCGATTGAATAATCGTATGGCTACGTTTAAAGAGCAATTGCGCACTATCATGGTTCCTAATAAAAAGAAAACAGATTTATCTAAATTTAAAATTGTTAAATCTACTTTACCTGCAGGCAAGATCCTAAATAAACAAGCTGAAGAGACTCCATACTTCACTTGGGTATTACCATATACAGGTGTATCTATTTCCGTTTCTCCACTATCTGCTATTGAAATTCAAAATTTGATCAATGTAGAAGAAGGACGTAATAACGTTGAAGCTGCACGTGCTCAGTTTGAATTGATTTGGAAACATTTACATCCTAAATGTAATGCTGGGTCTTTTGAAAACTGGTGTAAGAAAATACACTATGCTGATATCGATCACTTATACTTTGCTGTATATAAAGCATGCTTCCAAAATGCAAATATCATTGGTTTCCAATGTCAAAATACTAAGTGCGATAATATCTTTGCTGAAAAACGTGAAATCATGGAAATGGTTAAATTCGGTACAGATAAAGATAAAGAGCTATTCGAACGTATTTATCAACAAGACCCATCCGTTGATTCCACTTTAGAAGAAGACTTAATGGAAGTGTCTGAAAGCTACGCTATCGGTGTAGGCCCTATTACACTTTACAATATCCTATTCGAAATCAACTTCGTAGATAAAGCTATGACTGAAAAGTATGATACTTTCGTTGGTATGGCTGCAACTATTAAATCCTTATACCGTATTGATGAAGAAAAAGAAGCATTGATTCCTATTGCTTTCCGTACAGATAAGAATGATGTAGTTAAGACATACAAATACCGTATTGCTTCTCTATATAAAATCTTTAATACCTTAAGTGATATTGACTTAAACGATATCAGTGATCGTATTGGTGAGTATGCTGATAAGTATGCTGATGCTATCAATATCTCTTATCAAATGCCTGCTGCTACATGCCCTGAATGTGGTGATGAAATCCAAGCTGCTGAGGCTCCAGCTCAACAATTGGTTTTTATACGACATCGGCTAGTACAAGTTTTGAACTCCTAGATCAAGTTAATAAGATATCTTATGAGTATCGTGGACGAATAACTATCATGGAGATTATGAATGCTCCTGTATGGTATATGGTAGCTCTACGATACTTTAAGTATAAAGAACGTTTAGCTGCTAAGAAACGTGAAAAAGAAAAAGAGCTTGAAACCAAATATAAGAAGAAATTCGATAAGAAAAAGTATACTGGTAGACAACTACTAGAGATGGATATAGCTAAAGAGAATGGGCACCATATCCCTGGTTTTGAAGGTCTAACTAGAGACGAAGCTGATGATCTTAATGAACAAATGATGGAAGAAGGACTCATCTAATATTTTTGAAGCAGAGTTGACTGCTTATGATTCTATTTTTAATTAGTATTTTCGGAGAATATAAATGGACTTACTAGAGTTTTCATCTAAATTTATTATAGGAGAAACGGATGCATTACCTACATTTTGTCGTCTATTTACCGAGAATAATATCTTATACTTTATACTAGCACCGTATGGGTGTCTTGGTAATAAAATTGTCAAGTCTGACCTATGTGATAATAGTGTAGCTGTTACTATCTTTGGTAACAAATCCAATATCGATGCGTTTAAAAGCATTGAAACAGATTACAATGGGAAAGTGATAAATCGTCATAACACGAATATTGCCATTTCCTGTGTATGTCATAAGCCAACTGAGATACAGATGGTTTTCAGTAGAGTTTAGATGTGTAAAATTCCCATAGTCCACATATAGGACTATGGGACTTCTACATATTAATAACTACGGAGGTTATAAATTATGGCAGATAAACTTAGAGGAGACCATTTAGAGGTCTCTTTATTAGATATGGATGACTTCGTAAAGAAGAATAATCTACAACCTATAACGAATCCTATATTTTTTGATGTGAATGGTAATCCTACAGATGATGGATTACTATCTAATATCATCTTTGGTATTACTAAACAAACACGTGCTGGCACTTTTGCTTATATAGATTTACATGGTAGATTCTTGGCACCATTAGTATATAAAATTTGGTCTAAGATTGATCGTAAAGTAAAAGAAATAGTTAAGGGTACTAAATACTTTAAGATCGATTCCGATGGACAATTTGTTGAAGATGAGAATGGTGAAACTGGTTTAGAATTCTTATATAAAAATATAGATAAGGTAAAGTTCAGAGAGACTGGTGCTATTAAACGTAGCCGTTTTATTGAATTCTTAGAGCGTAACCGTAAGAACTTCTTTATCACTAAACTATTAATCATCCCACCTTACTATCGTGACGTTAAAAGTGATGGTGGTAAAGTGTCTGTTGGTGATATTAATAAACTATATCAAAATATATTAGTATCAGCTAAATCCCTAGAGGAGTCTAAGTACTATGGTATTAATATTGGTGATGCTAATAGAGGTAGAATTCAAGATATCTTACTAGAAATATACAACTGGTTTGGGTCTGGTACAGAGTCTAACCCAAATGGTGGTATTCCTGGTAAGTTTGGCGTATTACGTCGTACTAATATCAGTAAGACTACAGACTATGCTACACGTTTAGTTATGTCTGCGCCTAATCTTAAAGTAGAGAATCTTGAAGATATTGATGTAGACTTAGAGTATTCGATGTTACCGGTGACATCAGCAGTAGCTAACTTCTTCCCATTTGTTTTATTCCATATGAGACGATTCTTTGAAGAGCAATTTGCTGGTTTGACTGTATATGAATGTGTCGGTGAAAAGGGTGAGACTTTATATCCTAGAATCGATGACTGGCAAACCTATTTCAATGATTTAGTTCTTAAGAAAGAGCTAGACCGTTTCATTCATGGTTACTCTGATAGATTTAGACCTATTGAAGCACCTGTTGGTGCTAAAGAAATGGAACGTATCGGTTATAAGGGTAAGACTCTATATATGAAACTTAAAGCACGTTTCAAACGTGTAGAAGATATTGCTGAAGATAAAGACTTTGGTGTACAACAAGAATTACAACGTAAGTTGACTTGGTGTGATGTGATCTTTATGGCTGCAACTGAAGCGGTAAAAGATAAGATGATTCTTATTACACGTTTCCCTATCGATACTTTCTATAACCAGTTTTCCACTAAAGTAAAATTATCTTCTACTATTGAAACTGAAACTATCGAATTCGATGGTAAAGTATATAAACGATATCCTAAGATTCGTGATGAATACATTGGCACCAATACTGCCAATAAGTTTGTAGATACTATGAATATCTGTAATGCATACTTAGGGTCTATTGGTGGTGACTATGATGGTGATATGGTTACTATTAAGGGTATATTTACAGATGAAGCTAATGCTGAGTTAGAGAAACAGCTTAAGTCTAATATTCACTTTATAGATTTGGGATGTAAAGCTGTAGTATCTAATACTAATGAAAGTATTCAAGCTATATTTGCTCTCACTATGACAGTGGATAGTGATGCTCTTACTGAGCCTAAATTTTAAATAGAAGATTCCCAGTATAGTCAATGACTATACTGGGGTATTTTTACGTTCTTCTTAGTTTTGGATTGTTTAAGATACCATTAGTTTGTGTAATAGTAGTCTTTTGTACATTAATTGCTTTGAAGTATTCTTTATTGATAATATCAAACTCTGTACTTCTAGGATCTAAGATATTTATAAAGTTACGGAATATACTTACAAATGTAACTTTAGCAGAGAAGCGTTGGTGTTTATACCATGAGGCAGTTTTAGCTGCCTCATATACTCTCATAAGATAATCAAGTTTATCAATCTTATTATCCCTACATTCACGCCAACCATCATTCACGGTCTTAGCATATTCACCTTTACCACAATCAGCGATAAAGTAGATCAAATCATCTATCCTTGTTAATTTAGCCATAAAACAACACTCCGCTTTCTAGTTTAAATAGTTATGATATTCGTGTAGTTCACATTCTCTTTCTCGAATCTAGTTATACCTATAGATTCTAGAGGGAAGTTCTTGATATTAGTATTGATGATTTCAAAGTAATCAGCATAATCCAATACCCAACTTGGTAAATGCTCGTCAGCAGGTACAGCAACCGCCGCTATCTCTCCCTTATAGGTTTCTCTGTTATTATCAAAGAACTTAATAAGTCTTTCATATACAACAGGATTAGATTGCTGTAACTCACCAATATCTTTCTCTTTAATATTAACCTTAAGGATATCCAAATAGTTTCTACTATCCAAATCTATAGGCTCTGTTCCCTCATCACGAATAGCCTCATTATATGCAATAGCCGCTTTAATACCTTGGATTCGCATAGGGTCCGTATACGAAGATATGGATTTAACGGATACAGGTTTATAGTAGTCTTTCTCTCCAGACTTAATACTATCATGGATATTCTTTTCAATCTTAGCTAATAAACCAATAACTTCTAATTGGTCTACTTTAGGTTTAAGCAATACTTTCTCTCTAAGTATTCCTTGAAGCTCATCTTTAATACTGTCTTTAAATACAGACTTATTGATTGGAAGACCTTTGATATCCATTTGCTTATTCTTAGGTACTATATTACCCTCTTGAAGCTCTTGGATTGTAGCATAGTTCTTCTTAGCAGGTGTAAGTAATGCACGTTTAAATAAGAACTCATTCTTCATGTCTATAAGACATACTTTATATGGTGTCAAAGTATTATACTGCTCAGCAATAAGATGGAAGTGAGATTTAAGAATCTTACTTACGATATAGCATAAGATATTTACACTAGAAATACGTACTGCATCATAACCCTCAGTAATCTTAGTCTCTTCTTCTACAGTATCAATTTCATCAGTATAGAAGTTGTAGAGTTCTTTCTTTTCTTTGACGATAACTTCCTTGAGGTCATTAACTAGTGTACAATCATGGTCTACTAGAATATCATCCACAAGATGAATCCATTTATCTGTACTAATTACAGAAGAGTCAGTATCTGTAAGTAATACAATATCTCTAGTCATAGTAGAGCATCGTTCAAACTTATCAGATACGATATATCGCATATAGCACCATTCCATAAATATAGCAGTTAGTCTATCTAAAGCCGTAACTATATTTTCAGGTGGCTCGTTGGGATCCATAAATGGTTCATTAATACCACTAAAGATAGTCTTAACTAATTCTTGTACATGTGGAGAATCTACTACAAGTTTGTATAAATTATTCTTATAGTATATTTTATTTAGGACTTCTTGTGATTGATACATCAAGATATTCCATATAATATCACTATACTTATTAAAATGGTCTTCTGTATCATTAACCCATAAACCACAAGACTCTATAACTTTCTTATATACTTCTTCAATAGGAATATCTCTATCTAATAGCTCTCTACTATAGATATGAGATGGTTCTTTAATGATTCTGTCTAAGAACACCACAGCTTCATCTATATTTTGGAACTTAAGATTATTAGTGAAGATCTGTTCAAATAAACTAATAGCATGAGTAATAAGCATACGACCTGTAGCCGTAGTACCAACTGCTACATATAGATTATAAGATGCTGATGCTGGTGACCCAATATCACCATAAGTAGCATTACCATCACGTTTAGCTAATAATTGTAATAGATTGTATCTATTAAATTCATCAGATCCTTTAGGGAACTCAAACATCTTCTTTTTATATGCTTTACGTTTAGTCACATATGACTCTAATAGACGATAGAATGGCGTAAATCCTTCTTCGTGTTGTTTAAATAAACAACCATTAGGTACTAAGATAGGTTTATCTGTTTCTATCTTATGTACTAAATCTGTAAGTGGTAAATCTACTACGATGCCTTTATAGTTATTATCTATACTAGCATCAGGGTTATTGAACTTTCGTTCTATAGCATCTTTAATAAAAGATTGTATTTCATCCATAGTCAAAGTTGGAAATTGCATACGTAGTATATTAACCATTTCCTCTTTATACTTCTTAATCACATCTAGTTCTGGTTTCATAAGCCATACCTCCTAATTAGTTTAGTGTTTTAGGGTCTGTATTTTTGTAATTTTACACATATTACCAGCTAATACTATAACAATACAGTAATCGTGGTTAAAAATAGACCATATAAATCCAAGAAAAATATTTTTCTTTAAATCAATTCTTAATATTAAGGAGGATTATCTCATGTTTTTTGATGACGAACTTATGTTAGAAGACGCTCCTGTACTTGAAGATACTGCTCAAAGCGTTGTAGAAGCTACTGCAGAATCTTACTTGTACAATGAGCTTGCTAAATTGGATGACGAAGCTCGTAAAGAATTCGTTGAGTCCGCTGAAGCTGAAGCTTTGTTAGAAAAAGCTGTTCTTAACAAAAAGACTATGATTCGTTTGTCCCGCCAAGATGATATGGCTCGCCGTGTTAAAATCGCTGCTTACCAATTGGCTAAAGACAAAAAAGACCCATTGTGGACTAAATTGGTTCTTAACCGTGTTAAAGAACGTCAACTTATTGCTAAAATCGTTCAAAAATACCACAATGCTGCTGTTAAACTTGCTAAAGTTGGTCAACGCGAATTCATCAAATCCGCTTCCAAAGTTAAAGCATTACCAAAAGCTAAATAATCATAATCATAAAGCAACCACTATAGAGCAATGCTCTATAGTGGGTTCTTTTTGTCTTATAAAAATTAACAACGTTCTTGACATATAAATGTATATTATAGTAGTAGTAATATATGGTTTATTATAAAGGAGGAGCGTTTTTATGAATAACCTAGCAAATTACGGTATCTACGCAGACTATGTAATGGGTAAAGACATAGTGGTAGATGTAGAAAAGATAAATATTTATAACTGGGAATCTCACTACCAGAGCATTCTAAATATCTTGAAAGATATGATTGAATCTGAATTAGTGAGAACTAAAAAGATTGGTGTACGAATTGGTGGTAAAGTTATTAAACTAACATTCGCACACTATATGATTAATATGATCTTTTGGAATATCATTGTTAAAGTTGGCGATACTATTAAACCAGAGCACCTATTCTTTGACAACTGTATTCCTGGTAGAACTATTGAGTCTTATATCAATAAGCTCATTATTGGTCCTTATAGAGAGATTATTCCATTGAAGACTTTAAATCAGGCTATCGCTGATATGATCTTCAATATTAGTTTCGTTGACCAATTTGCACCATTCTTCGTAAATAGTGTAAACTTACATGACGAAGTTATGATGCTTAGAAATATACCTGAATATAAAGATCTTATCTACCCTAACTTAGATGATGTAACTCTATCAGAGTCTAAGACTTATGGTAATAAGCTTGTAGATAAGATTCAGGAATATGTAAAAGACTCTAAAAAGCATATTGGGTATGACCATATCTACGCTAATGCTTTTAGAGCAAAAGAAACAATTAACCTTAAACAGTTGAGAGAGTTTATGGGATTCATTGGTGCTAAACCTGATGGTGAGGGTGGTGTATATCCATACATTATCCCTAATAGTTTTATCACTGGTGGTGTAAATAATAACATCGCTTACTTTATTGAGTCTGCTGGTGGACGTATTGCACAAATCTTAGCTAAAGATAACGTTGGTGATGCTGGTTACTTTGCACGTCTTCTTGGTCTATTAGCTCAAGAAAGTTATCTCCATGAAGATAAGAATTTCAAATGTGATACTCAAAACTTAATACCTATTACGTTTGATAATAAAGTCTTCTTTGATAAGTATGTAGACAGATGGTGTCGCTTAGATCCTAATGGTTTCGATGTACTTATTACAGAAGATAGCTGGAAAGACCTCAAGGGTAAAACTGTATATCTATATAGTCCAGCTACATGTGCATCTGCTGTGCATGGTCATGGTATTTGCTATCGTTGTTATGGTAAGTTAGCTCATACTAATAATAATATCAATATTGGTAAATTCGCTGCAGAACTTATCAGTAGAGAGTTTACTCAAGTACTATTGTCAGCTAAGCATCTTCTTGAAGTTAAGCTTCAAACTATTGAATGGCCTGATAAGTTCAATAAGTACTTTACTATCTTCGATAACCGTATTCTCCCTAAAGAAGAAGTGGATTTGACTCACGTAAAAATCCGCATCTATAAAGATAGTGTATCTGAAGATACAACTGACGAAGAATATGATGCAATCCGTGAAGATCAAGAAGATACAGATATCTTGAATGAGTACATTGATAAGTTCATAATTATCGATGAAGATGGTATTGAAGAAATCAATATCGATCATGTTTCTAAATTCTATCTTGGTGATATCTTTGGTAAGATGGTCAATTCTAGTATCCCTGATGATGATAGTGAGTACTTCGATGTACGATTACATGTACCTAAGAAGAATGCTAAGCCGTTATTGAATGAGGAGACTCCATTGTTCTTTATGCGAATTCAAAACAATGAATTAGCTAAGACAATGGAACAAGCCCAACGTATTATCAATATAGCGAGTGTTACTCCAAAGTTTACATTACCTGAAATCATTACTAAGTTTAATGCTACCATCATCGAGGGTGGTCTTAATGTAATGAGTGTACATACTGAGGTTATCATTGCTAACTTAGTTAGAGCAGTAGATGATATTATGGGTAAACCAGATTGGTCTTATCCTGAAGCCAAGTATCAATTACTTGCATTAAGTACAGCTTTGAGAGAGAATCCATCATTGATTATATCCTTAGCATATGAACGTATCAAGGATACACTAAAGAACCCTAGTACGTTCATGAAAGATACACCATCTTCTATAGATTATTATTACATGCTTAATCCTCAAGAATTCTTAAATCAAGAGGCTAGAGACTTGTCTATAGACGATACTAAGAAAGAAGTCAAAAGCATGTTTGTTAAAGTTGATGATGAAGAATAAAGAAAGTATACAGTATGGGAGCTATTCCCATACTGTATTCCCTTTAAAGGAGGTATTATGAGAGCTATAATACGAAATACTTCTATAGTAGTTACTGATTATACTCCAGGTAAAGTCCCTGGGTTAGAAAAGTACTTTACTATCTTCGATCCTTTGACTCATACATATAAATACGTAGGAGTTAGATTTGATGAAGAGAAGAAACTTATGTATCTCCCTAGAGGGGTAGATACTGGGTTTATATCTAGGACTTTAGGTGTAGAGATGGAACGTGAGTATAATAGTGATCCATATGAGCAGACTACTATGACCACTATTAAGTATATGCCTAGAGATGATGTACAAAAAGAGGCTTTAAGATTCATTCTAGCTAAGGGTGAATACATGGCCAATAGTAATAGGACCCAGTTATCAGTAAACTTAAATACTGGTGCTGGTAAAACCTATGTAACTATAGCAGCTATGGCATATTGGAATGTAAAGATATGCGTAATTGCCTCAAATAAGGCATGGTTAGAGCAGTGGCAAAACTGTGTAGCAGAATATACCAATACCGACATTAGGGAGGTACTGATAATCACTGGTGCAGCTGCTATACACAAGATTCTTAAAGGATTTACCGATCTATCTAAATATAAAGCATTTATGGTAACCCATTCTACACTAAAGAACTTTGGTGAACGATTTGGATGGGATTCTATAGGTGAACTATTCAAGAAGCTTAATGTATATATGAAAGTATTCGATGAAGCGCATCTTAACTTTGAGAATATTGCTAATATAGACTATGCTACAAATACAAAGAAGACTTTATATCTTACTGCTACACCTATACGGAGTAATAGTGATGAAAATACTATCTATAAGCTATATTTTAAGAATGTACCTAAGATAGACTTGTTTGATGCAGATAATGACCCACATACAAGATATCATGCTATACTATATAATAGTAGGCCGACTCCACAAATGAGAGCTAACTGTTATAATTACATGTATGGGTTAGATCGTAATAAGTATATGAACTCATTAGTTAATACTGAAGAGTTTAGAAAGATTATGCTTGTTATGATGGATAAGATTCTTCGTATAGGTGGTAAAGTCTTAGTGTATATTGGAACTAACCAAGCTATCGAAGAGATTAAAGTCTGGATAGAAGAGAACTATCCTGAGTATCGTGGAGATGTAGGTATATTCACTTCCACATACACACAAGCAGAGAAACAAATAGCTTTATCTAAGACTATCATTCTTTCTACAACTAAATCAGCTGGTGCCGCTTTAGATATACGTGGTCTTAAGGCTACATTTGTCTTAAATGAACCATTCAAGTCTGAAGTATTAGCAAGACAGACTCTAGGTAGAACCAGAAACGATGATACTGATTATATAGAGTTTGTAGATACTGGATTTACATCCACTAGACAGTACTATAGAGCTAAGAAACCTATATTTAAGAAATATGCTTCAGATTGTAAAGAAATCCAGCTAGATTTCAATACATTGAATAATAAGGCTGAAGAACTTGAGCTTATACGTGAGAATGTAAAAGCTCAGTATGAAGCAAATCGCATGTTTATAGACTATAGAGATACATTTGATATAAATAGTGTATATAAGAAAGAAGATGATGAGAAATGATACGTACTTGTGAACAAGCATTAGATATTATTAAAGATCACCCTAGATTTGGTGAAAGATTTAAAACTGGCGAGCTAACACCAAACAGAATTAGCTTAGGATTCACTAAAGAAGATCTATTAGATAGTGTAACACTATTCTTTAATAATGATGAAAGTCTACCAGATGTAGAATTGACTATTAGTGTTTCTAATTATGATTTGACTGCTAAAGATTTAGATATAGCAGATAGCTTATTAAGTCTAGGAATATATGCTATAGCCGACTATTATATGAGTATGGCCAAAGAATCTAATAGCAAGCCTTATGTAAAAGTCTCTATATCTAAAGATTATCTTTTTAGTGTATCAGTTACTTTGAACGGATTATCTATCGAATGGGCTAAACAAAAAGATGGAAACTATACTTTATTAGCAAAAGACATTAACGGTAATCTAATAAAACCTAAGTTTATGGATAAACAGGTAAGAATATCACCATTTATACTATTCGACTATTTTAATACATTAACTCTTAATGATATAGAATAAGACAATTCCGATATAGGCATTGCCTATATCGGATTTTCGTTATCTAAGACTTTTTCAGTTGTATACTATATTGGTAATAGTGATTATGTATTTCAATTTATTTATTATTCCTATAAGGAGGAAACAATCATGAGAACTATTGATTTTAAACAAAACGCATCCCAATTCGACGTAGCTGACATCGCTTTAGCAACAGGTTTAACAATTAGTGAGTTGATGATCAACGCAGACGCTCACTACCAAAAAACTTGTAAGGCCTTAATGAAAAAGGTCGTTACGAAAGACTTAACTAAAGAGATTTATAAGAATCTCAAAAAAGGTAAGTTAACGAACGTTCGTTCCATTGGTGATGCGTTCTATGTAATGGGCGCACTATCTTCAAAGCCTAAGAAAGATAAATTACTAGTGATCAAAGATTTGCTAGTAAAATATCTTTCTGTATTCTACAATAAACGTACAGATAAGTACGGTATTGTGAAGGATGAAGATATTGCAAACTTACTAGACGTTTGTGGTGAGACTAGTATTGTAGTCAAAGCTAAAAAAGCTAAAACTAACGATACTAGTGATGAAACCAAAAAACCTACAGTAGTAGACACAAATAAGTCTTACAATCGATTAAATAAATTAATTAATTTGAAATCGATTAAGAAAGACGTTGTTGATGTATTAGTTAAATCTATCAACAAAGACGCTTTCAAGCGTATCCAAACACAAGCTGATAGTCTTGGTAAAGATCAACGCTTCTTCTTCAATAAGAAGGAGTCGGATTTAGCAAAAGGTATCTTGATTTTACAAGGGGTTAAAGATGACGGCGAACGCTTCAATATTAAATTGGAGCTTCCTAAAGCATCCAAACCAGCGAAGCAAGAACAACCAAAACAAGAAGCACCAGCTACAGTAGAAACAGAATCTACAGAAGCTTCTGCATAATCACTATATAAAGACGGGTAACCAATCCCGTCTTTATTTTTTGTCTTCTACAAGGACTTTAACTTATATATGACGGTTAATTTTTCTTGGAGGAAGCACTATGGAAAATTTTGAATCATATACTAAAATAAGCGAGGAAGTATTTGATTTCGGTAATAATCTAATTATGAAGATTACTGTAGCATTCAATACTACAACACTAAGAAATGGTAATACTAAGTTTAGTCCATTACATAACGAATACACTCTAATTAATAGTGGTAATAAGATAACTACGAATCTTAGATATAAATACTATATGTCTTTAACACAACGTGGTAATAGTAATGTATCTATAGACTTGACTTGGGAAAACTATGATGAGTTCTGTGAGCTTATTGATACTATTCTTGAAGTCTGTGATATCAATGCACCTAATTCACCATTTGACTATATAGTTGGTAGAGACGGTATATCTTATGATTTAAGATGTAATTCTAATACAGTAAGACCTATGCTTATGAAAGACTATAAGGGTGCATCATTATACTGTGTACCTGTAGTTATTGATAATAGAAAAACTGGGTCATTCTATGCTGGTGTAAGTTTTGTGTTCAATGAATCATCTGAAGATTCATTCAATGTAACTATAAACCGCATCAAAGGGTTTAGAAGATTCTTATCTACATATAATCCATTGATACATGCTAGTACTATGGCTAAGTATATGGGTACAACTGGTTTACTTGGAACTAATAATATCTCATTATAAACAAAGAAATATCCACTATGAGGAATTTCCTCATAGTGGAATTTTTCTATTATACTGTGTACATAATTGGTTGGTTGCCATTTGCTGGGTTGACATAGTTCTCTTGTAAGAACTGTACAATCTCTTCACGTCTTGACGCTTGCTGTTCAAGAGAAGATAATTTAAGATCGATATTGGCAAATACTGTCTCAATACCATCAAAATGTTTTAAGTATTCGTATAACCATAATGCTACATCAGCGGTAGCTAATCGTTCAAATGTCTCCATCTTAGTTGGCTCAATAGTCATTAGGTTAGATGGGTGTTTAACGAATACACCTAATGTCATTTGGTCTAGGATATTAGATACTTGACCCGCCATGTTCATAGTTACACGAACCATATTAGGTGGGATGTATTCAACGTTTACGTTATTATTAAACATTGAAGAAATATTCGCATACTGTTGGGTTAGCATCATATCATCAAAGCTTAATGCTTTAGCTGACATAACGTACGTACCATATTGCTGTACGCCAGTTCTTGTAGTATCCAAGTCTTCCCACATAAGATCTTTAACACCAAGAATTTCATAGTTCTCTGGAATATGTCTATCGAGAAGATAATAGTCTCCACGTTGATCGTCTTTAGTCAACAAGACTCTAATCATATGAGGGAAATATCTACTAAACGTAGATAGTGTATCTGGAATGATTACTTCACTAGCCCATTTATCTTTAGCTAAATCGGCTGGTAATCCTAATGGCTTTGTACCTAGACGTCTTTCGATCTTATTAATAACGTCGGTCATTCTATTATATGCCATGCCTATTCTTGCCTCCTTTAAGGGTTATTTTGATTATATATAATAATGTTGAGGTGATAGATATTATGCGAATTTCTTACGATGTAGTCTCTAAAGCTATGAGAGACTCGATTATCAAAGTCTATAAAAAGTATAATGGAGTTATCAACCCATCCCACCCATATACCACATTACATATTGTAGATGGTCCTATAATGGATAGTGATACCACATTTGGTTGTACTTCAGTATTCGGTAGAATAGATATAAGTTTGACAAATATATACAACCATGGTCTTGATATCGACCCTATAGAGATTTATGTAACTAGAGCATTAGAGATTCTATTACATGAGATGTCTCATTGTGAGCAGGCTTTAGATGTATATAATCTATTTTCTAATCTAGTATCTCGTGATAGACATGAGTCTGAGAATGAATATAGAACTGGTACATTTATGCTAGATAGATTAGATGAGATATCTAATCTTGTAGGGTATCAACTGGATAAGAATTTTATTAAGATTAACTATGTGGACGCTTATTCTAAGTTTACTAACTTTAGACATCGAAACCCTGAGACTTATCCAGTATATTTGAATTATATTATGCTGGGTGATATGAAAAGAATTCCTAGGGATTGTGATCTAATTACCAGAGAGTTTGGTAATTTACCAATACGACGTAATGGTATATATGTACCGTCGTATAAACTCTTTGAATATTATAGTGCAGTATATGAGAACTATACACCAATGGGATGGAGATTTGTAACTCCAAATACAATAGCTTTGATAGTAAAACCTAGGTAGAGTCATTGACTCTACCTAGCTCTTTTATTTTTTTCTTAGAAAATCTTTTCTGCGTGATTTCTGATTTCTTTTAGGATATAGTCTTCAGGTTTCATAACCAATGTAGAACCGTCTTGGTTAAACATTTGGATTGTACCCTCTTTGGTAACAGCGATATTATCATAAGAGCTAATACCAAAAGCTTCTGCCATGATATCTAAGTTAGCAGACTCGGTTTTAATGAAGTCTTTAACTTGTGGGCAGTTAGTAATAGGGATAATGGACCCTTGATAAGACTCTTCTACTACAACCTGATTGCCATCTACCGTGGATGTATCTACAGTTGCAGATTCAGTGATAAGTTTTTCTACATAAGCTACTTTATGGGAAGGATAGATTACACGGTCCCAAGTGATAACTTTAATATTTTTTACATAAGACTTACCACCATTAACTTGCATAGTACCTAAAGCACGTAAACTGAAAGATGGTTTTTCGCCATCCATAAGGTCTCTATTAAAGTAATCACCGTATTGGTTATTAGTACCAGTAACGTGAGCTTTAATAAGATTACCCTCATTCCAGAGTTTAAGATATTTGCAGCAAACTAATACTGGATCGATAGTTTGTTGACGGGATAACTCTTGGCTCATAGGGTGACCTAATTCACCTTTAAGATTACCAGTTTCAAGAAGCTCCATAGCACGACTAGCACGCAATTCTGGCAATAAGTCATTAGGTAAGTAAATACGTCTATTACGGTTTTGTACACCTAAGTCTTGTAAAATAGTTTGAGCAATGATCTTACCATTATTCTCAGACACAATTTCAGAAGATGCGACTGCCATAGGAGCTTCGTGGATAATGTATGGGATGTTTTTAATGGACATCTATATAGTACCTCCGATTCTTCTTATGGGATTAAAATTAACTATATGTTTCCCTTATAAGTGCATTCTGGGTAAATTAATTAGAGAACCTATATATAATCATCAATTATTCATAGAAAGTGAGGGTAAAACGTAAAAATGCTAAGACGATTAAGACAACGTAAAGCATACTTAGAAAGTAAGCGTAAACCTAGTGGGGTTATCATGGCTTATGCTTATGAGAAAGCCAGGAGAAATCCTACAGAGGAAAATTTGAAAATTGCAATCGAGAACCATTTAAACTTGGATGCTAACTTAGATGAATCAGTAGCTAAATCTATTGGTTTATATCTTGATGCATTAGAGATTAATAACCCTGTACATGTAAAGAAATACTTTGGCCGAGTATTAGAAGGTGTACGTCGAGTACAAGATCCTGAACGTATCCGTAGAAGTATGAAGAATATTCTTGCTAACCGTACGGATGCAATCAATGAAAGTACTGAACTTACTAAGCATCAAAAAGATGCTTATATTCATGCTGCAGAAAAGATTCTTAATGAGGCTAATGCTCTATGTACTTATGACCGAGTTATTAAGAATCATACAATGATTAATAAACGTTTCAATACAGATAAGCTTATCTCTGAGAATGTATTCAATGAAGTACAATCTAAAGTATATGCTATTAAGTTTGCTGAGTTGATTGATACTTACAAACTTCCTATAGAAGATAAGTATAAGATTACTCTAGAAAACTATTTCTATCTATTGGATAAGTATAACTGTGATTATGATAGATATGCTGTACTAGAAGCTATTACTGGATACTTCTTCGTTAGAGATACTGATAATGTATTACAAGAAAGCTTTAGGAAAATTATTAAGCATTCTTCTGTAGTTACTGAAGCCACTGAAGAAGATACTGATCATATCGATAAAGACTTCTATGATGATGGCGGTAATGAGTTACTCCGTAGTAATATCATCCGTACTTGGAGAGCATTAAAACTAGATAGTGATACTGGTTTCAAATATAAAGAGTTTATCATTAATTCCACTAAACCAGAAGAGTTTGCTTTAATCTTATCCAAGAGCCTAGTTCTATCTGACTATGTACGTAAAGAAATCTTTGATCTAGCAGTAACTAAAATCTCTTCATTCCAAGAAGGATATGATAATAATCAATTAGTAACTATCTTCAAAGGTTATGTAGAAGAATTAGAACGTCGTGATATGAAAGAATATCTCTATGTGTTAGGTGAACTATACTACGCTTTAGAATGTGATATCAAAGGTATCTTCACTAACCCTAGTAAAGAAAATCTTGATACTGTAGAAAAAGTACATATGGAAATGAGTTTCTTAGATACAGTCAAAGCTATTGGTGTAAAACTAGATAAGAAGCTCACTGAGTTATCTGATAATGAGAAGATAGCTAGTCGTACTTTTGATGCAGCAGTTAAGAACTTAACGTCTGCAGTAACTAAAGATACAGAAGATAATGCTAGGGAAGAAGTTATTGCTGATAAGTTTATCCCTAAAGCTTCTACTATTATTAAACTAGCTATCACTACTGGTGTATTATATATGGTAGCACCAACGTTATCTGTAATTGGTTTATTCGGATGGTGGGTAACTAGACGTCAAGCATCTGCTGATGAACGTAGAAAACTTATGGATGAATTAGATATCGAAATCAATATGTGTAACCGATATCTTAAAGATGCCGAAGAAAAGAACCAATTAGAAAAGATTCGTAATCTTATGAAGATCAAGCAAAAACTTGTTCGTGAAAAAGAAAAGCTTGGATATACTATGGTGGTTAAACATGGCGAAGCTATCAGTAAGTCTAAAGACGAAGACGATTAATAGAAAGGATAATATATGGGATTCCTTGATGAACTAACTAATTCTATTATCCTTGAAGCAGAGGATAATAAAAAGAAAAAAGAAGAAACCCCTGCTGATGATGATGATACTATGGAACCAGACGTTCCTGAAGATGGAGTTGAAGTTCCTGAAGATGATGATACTCAAGAAGAACCGCCAGCAGATGATACAGCTGATGACGACACTACCGATGATGACGTTGAGCCTGATGATGGAGATGATGATGTACCTACTGATGACGATGATACTGATACCGGTGATGGTGGTGCAGATGATGAGCCTGCTGGTGATGATACACCAGAAGATGACGGAGTAGATCCGGACGAAGGTGACGATATTCCTACAGAGGATGATGATGTACCCGAGGATTCCACTGATGATGGTGGAGACACTGGTGATGATATCGAACCTGATACTGCAGACGATGGTGGAGATGTGCCTAGTGAAGATGGAGACTATGCTCCAGATGCTGGTGCTGATGATACAGCTGATGACGGTGGTGATGATATCGAACCAGATTCTGGTGAAGATGGTGATGACATTCCATCCGAAGATGGTGATGATATACCTGATGCAGGAGGAGATGACGGTGGAGACACTGATGACTCTGGAGATGGTACAGGTGATACTGGTACTGATGATGGTAGTACTGGTGGAGACCCTAAACTTGATATGGATATCAAAGCCATTGAAGACAATCTTTTCAACAATCTAAAACCAGAACAAAAAAATATAGCGATTAAAGAACTTAAGACTAGATGGATGGACCTGTATGATCAGATCAATCGATTTATTACTAAGATCGATTACATTGCTAAGACTCCAGACAATATCAATATAGTACTACGGGTGACTAAATTAGCACAACAATTACGTGATACAGTTGAACACTATATCATTAATACGTTTGCAACTAAGTCTTATATTGAGAATAAGTCTGAACTATTTTACTCGCTGCTTATATTAGATAGGCTTGTCAAACTACTTGCCACTACAGTTAAAGACGATACAGAAAAAACTGAGTGACCAGTCTGCCCTGTTTAGCTAATATAACAATATATTAAAATGCCTAATTTGAGCATTAATGTTTAAATTAAACTATCCTGAAAGGAGACTACAAATATGCCAGTTGTAGGTAATCAATCTAGCGATGTTGTATCCAGCCGCTCTTTCCATAAAGGTTCTGAATACGAATTCGCTACAGCCATTGTAGAAATGGCAGAAAACATTGCAAGCGAAACTCAAACAGACTTCTTTACTGAATCTGCTCGTTTGATGCGCAATAAGGACGCCGCTCGTGCCCTTAAAAACTTCTTCGTAAACGAATCTGCTGATGCAGACGAATTTGCTGATAATCCAGCAGGTCTTCGTGATCACGAAATGATGATGGAACAACTCTTCGAGAACGACCGTCAAGGTATCTTGGAGTATGCTTCCATTGGTTCTTACAACCCAGTTATGGGTCTTGTATTACCTTTACATAAAAATATGATGATGAATAACGTTTTCGATAAAGGCGTTATTCCTAAAGCTGTCGCTAAAACTCCTAAATTCACTTTGAGCATGGAAGTGCGCAAAATGATCGGTGTTGATGGTACTGAAATCGATATGTTCACAGAACAAAATCGTATTTTCGAATTGATGGAATCTTCTGCTCCTACACGTCGTGTATTCGTAGAAGTTAACCCAACTAAACCTATCATCCCTGGTGGTGCTGATGAAAAAGCTATGCGTGAATCCTTGAACTTGGCGCTTTATGGTGCTAAAGACGGTTTCAACAAAGCTTATGACGCATACTCCATCACTACAGCTATCACTGGTATCGTAATCGACGGTACTAACGCTCATGATGGCGATGCTATCGTAGTTGACTCCAAAGCTGTAAATGCTGCTGGTGAAACTTACAAAACTGTAGGTGTTAAAACTGCAGCTAACACTGGTGACTTGGTTATCGCTATTAGCCCTCGTCGTTTCGAACCTGGCTATGGTGAATTGGACCGTCAAATCACTACTAAATTCAACTTCGTAAAACCTGGTACTACAGACGTAGTTGAAGGCTACATCACTGGTTACACTAAAAACAACCAATTCATGATTTCCTGTGTTGGTTCTGCTGACATCAAAGGTGTAATCATCGATTCCAAACGTGACACTTCCAACGCTATGATCGATACTCCATCCGTACGTTGGGATGCTGTAACTCAAATCGTAGAAATCCCTAATGCTAACCCTATCAACGTTCCTATTTCTCCTGAAGAAGTAAAAGACGTTCAAGCATTATACAACGTTGACCAATTGTCCAAAACTCTTGGCTTGATCAAAGATGTATTGGGTAACTACAAAGATGACAAAATCCGTAAAGAATTGGACTTGTCCTTCAAAACTATGCCTGCAGCTAACAAACTTGCAGCTACATTCGACTTCTGCCCACCAGACACTTATAACATGGATCCAGTAAACTGGAGACGTACAATGTTCATGGACCAATTAGATATGTATGTAACTACATTGCTCCAAGTATTGAACGATCCTAACGTAACTGTTTCCGTTATCGGTGCTCCTGCATTGATTCGTCGTATTACTCCAGTAGAATACACTTACCAATCCCCATCCAGCATTGGTCCTGTAGAATTGGATTACAAACGTACAGTTGTAACTTCCGACAAACGTGTTTACAACTTCGTTTCTTCCGATAAACTTCGTAACGATTCCAACTTGATCATCGTATTGAACCCTCGTAACACTGACCGTGTTATCTACACTATTTACGATTATCAATTGTACTTATCCAACGAAATCCGTAACAAACAAAACTACGCTCTCCCAGCTGTACATGCGTTTGAACGTTTCCACTTCTTCTCCTATCAACCAGTACAAGGTCGTCTTCGTATCTTGAACGCTTCCGGTCTTCGTGATACAGTTCAAAATACTAAACCTGTAACTAAAGATTACAACGAACGTTACGACATGAACGATCATGGTTTCTATGATTCCATCCGTCATGACGGTACTAAAGTTGTATCCCCAACTGGTTACCCTTACCCTGTAAAATACGACTTGGCTTCCAACCCTCATACATACTCTGTAGAAGCTGAATTGACTCCAGCAGCTCAAGCAGCTAAAGCAGAATTGGATGCTATGCGTGCAGCAGGTGTAACTTCTAAAGTTGAACCATTCGAATTGGATCGTGTAGTTCGTGAAACTGAAAAATAATATCCACATTCAGTAATACTATGCTGATGGTGAATTAGTATAGCATTCGTGGTTTATTTGTAAAAGAGCAGGCCTATAGACTGAGAGTCTATAGGCTCACTCTTTGTTTTCACAAGGGGATAAGAATGGATAAAGCAAAAACAAATTATGATTTTAATGATCTCTTAACTATAATTGATTCGTTAAAACAAGATGCTGATCCTGATGTCCTTCGAAACTTTGCATATGAATTAAACATGTTCTTCAGAGATGTCAAATGTGAGGGTGTTTTATACACCAATAACACAGACTTAGACTTCTTCGGTGTGTACGTACAACCAGTATTAAAAGAAAAGGATATCTATCCTTTACTTGTATCTGATTATACTACTACTATTGAGAAGTACTATGTTGAACTCGACTCTAAACTATTTAATCCAGTGCTAGGTTTGACTAATAGAGAGATCCTCGCTATTATATTACATGATATTGGTTCAATGATTAACTCATCTGGCCCAATAGACCGTGCAGTGAAAGAGATTGATTTATATCTTGATACAACAAATGATGTACTACGTACTACAGACAATGTAAACTATGTAGCTATTCTTACATTTGGATTGAAAGACTTATTGCATAAATTAACCTCAATCTTCACGGCTGACTTGACTAGTAACGTTGCTATTGATGACTTTATTATGTCTTGTGGGTTCATTAACGAACTTAATAGTGCTATTAGCAAACTCAAAAAGTTTGGCTACTTAAACATGTTCTCCGAAGGTGGTTCTCCTTCTACGATTATTGCATGGACAATCCGGATCTACAATGATATCAAAGGTCAACGTATCCGTACTATACGCTTACTACGTAAAGCTGCTTCTTATACACCAGTACGTTTAGTTAAACGTGAAATGAATCACATGATTACTGCGTTATCTAGAATTGATGATTCTTCTATCTTAGAATCTGTATTTGACGACGTTAAGTTGAAATACCAAAGTATGACCAAGAAATTCACAATGTCTTCTATTAAAGACATTGAAGAAGACTATTATGATTATGCTGTCACTCTTCAAAACGTTAATGACGAGGACGATGCTCTATTACTCTTGCATAAAATTAATAGTCGAATGAGCGTTATTGATGGTGTACTAAACGATGACAATCCTCAAATCACTGATAGAGAGCGTAAAGCATTTGTTGATTTATACCAACGATATAATCAATTACGTAATGACGTTGTAGCTAAGAAAGTATACAAACGTAACTATAGACGTATTTATGTAAACTACGGTGAAGACTAATTATAAATAGGAGTTCTACCATAGAGCAATGCTCTATGGTAGCCTATTTTTATCTAAGTAGGAAATTATAACTAGTATAACACATTCGTAATCAAAATTAAGTTAGATTTTCTATAGGAGGAAACTTAAAATGGCTCTAGGACAATCATTATTTAACACACGTAAAGCTGGTAATGGTAGCAACAATCGTTCTGTAAACGTATATTGTGGTTATCGTTTCCGTATGCCAGATGGTAACAAGGATAAAGCACCTACTGGTATTGATATTTCTTATTGGAATAATATGCTTAAACTTAGTATCGCACACTTGGTTAAATCCAATGGTAATAACGGCGAATACTATGTAATGGATAGAGATAATCGTGCAGATGCATTCTTGACTCCGACTAAAGCACGTATCTTAGCTAATGAAATTCGTAAGTTCATTGATGCTGACGGTGCTATCAAATCCGCTGGTGTAACTACAGGTAAGACTCTTGTAACTGTATCCACTGGTGAAGAATTTGAAGTGGCTAAAGCTGACTACCCTTGTATTACAATTCGTAAGTTCTCTGATGATGCATCTAAGATTGAAATGACAATCTTCTATGAAATCAATGCAGATTACTATTTCGGTGTACGTGATTTCAAACAATCCGAAATGGATGGTACACATGAAAAAGACGATTACAAATACATTGAATTAGAAAACTTGATTACTATTTTAGAGGACTTCTATACTGGTATGGCTTATGGTAATGCTTATGCATCTGCTCGTGCAGTATATGACTATTCCCCAGTTGGTAAATTATTGAATGATTTATCTGGTGATGGTAATAGTTCCTCTGGTTCTAGCACTATGAATAACTCTGGTGGTTTCACTAGTGGTTCTTTAGATGACTTATAATAGTTAATGATATATAGGGAATAGTCTAAGACTATTCCCTATTATCCCATGAGGTATTCTTATGTCTGATATAAGAGCTATCTTTGATTTTGAGATGCTATTTGATTTGGACTTTACATTAGTCACTCTACTACAACGGTATTATGGTGAATCTAAATACTTTGATACAGTGTTAGAAGAGGATCCTATCAGTCTTAGACTATTGCTTCTAACGAGAAATGTAAAGAACCCTATCTACCTGATACTTAAACCAGAATATAGAGAGTCTGCTGATTCACTATATGAAGAACTTAAAAAAGAATTCTTTATCGAGATGTATCTCAGACGTAATATATACTTTACTGAATTCTATAAGTTCTTTTCTGTACTGATTAAATCTGATGTAGCTGTTGCTGATATCGGAGTAATCGTTAATAATAAGAGAGAAGAAGCTATCATAAGAGAGCTATCTCCATTAATTAGAGTATTTGATTCAAAAGAGATAGCACGTAATGATTATGATGCTTTATACATAAAAGATAAAGATACAGTCGGACTTATAACCCCTAAGGTTGAAGGGAAGACTATATTTTTAGCTAATTACGGATTCAATCTAACCACCTTAGGTGAGGAAGAGAGTCCTGATCTAGAGTTTATGGAAGAGTTTAGTGACGATAATGCAATATTTACCGTAGACTTATACTCTTCAATGGTTAAACCTGTATAATGTAAGGAGGAAGAAAGATGCAAATTCTTTCTAATATCGTATCTAAGGATAGTTTACATGAAACGAATCTTAAAACGTTAAAGATTATCCGCGATTCTGTATTAACCTCTTTCGGTCCTTATGGTAGTGCTACTCAGATTATGCAAACTGATGCTACACCTAAGTTCACTAAAGATGGTAATACTATTCTTAAGAATATTAAATTCTTAGGTCAAATCGAAAGTAGTCTAGCTGACATTATGGTCGATTTGACAAATAACGTTGTCAAAGAAGTAGGTGATGGCACCACCTCTGCAACACTTCTTGCGTACAACATTTACAAACGTTTTGTTACCAAAGAAGAACCTAACTTTATGGCAACAAATGGAGCGGGAAATATAAAGATTTATGATACTGAACTTGATAATGTACCACCAGTTATGATTGAACGTACATTCAAAGCTATCGTAAAAGAGATTAATGAACTTATCGTATCTCGAGCAAAAGAAGCTACTCCTGATGATATGTATCGCATTGCTAAGATTTCTACTAATGGTGATGAAGATTTATCTCTTATCATTGCCAATATCTATAAAGAAATGGGTAATGATGTATTCATTACAGTTAAACACTCTTCTATTGATGAAGACTATACTCGTACATATGATGGTATGACTATCAACGTAGGTTATGGTGATAAAGTCTATGTAAATAATAAAGAAGGTTTTGCTGAATTAAACCATCCACAAATCTACTTCTTTGAAGACCCAGTAGATACACCAGAAATGATTGGCTATGTGCAAAATATTATCATGCGTAATATTATGGACCCAATCAAAGCTAATGATATTAAGGGTATGATCCCTACAGTGATTCTATGTCCTAGAACTACTCGTGATATTGATACCACTATGGATGCTGTAACTGAAGCTATCTATAAGTATCGGTCAGCTGGTATTCAAATCCCATTCTTATTTGTACCTAATATCACAGATAAGAATATGATTCTTGACTTAGCTCGTCTATGTAATGCTACGACAATCAAGAAATATGTGGACTTCTCTATTCAAGAAGAAGAACAAAAACAAGGACTTGCACCAACTAATGAAACAGTACATGATTTCTTTGGTTGTGCGGATGCAGTGATTTCTGATTTCAGTAAAACTAAGATTATCAATCCTTGCGAAATGTATAAAGATGGTACTACTGAATATAGTGATTTATACCAAGGTATGATTGATCATGCTGAACGTGAAGTTAATGAAGCTAAACGTGATGGTCAAGACGTTAATACTATTGGTACACTTAAACGTAGACTTAACTCTCTTAAGGCTAATACATTAGACTTATACATTGGTGGGTCTACTCAAGAAGAACGTGATAATCGTTTTGATGCTGCTGAAGATGCTGTATTAAACTGTATGTCTGCAGCTATTCATGGTTTCGGCTATGCATCTAATCTTGAAGGTCTATTTGCGGCTGAAGATGTATATAAGAAATATGGCAACTCTTTGGCTGACGATAAACCTACATTGGAAGCAGCTATTGCTTCTATTATCTATAACTCTTACTTGGATCTTGTAGCATTATTGTACGGCACTAAACGTTCTGAAATCCATGAAAGTTATAGTGAATATGAATATCAAGGTATTGTACATCAAATGGTAGTATCTGCTTTAGGTGGGGAAGATAAAATCTTACCTAGAATGCCTATTGATATCACTACAGGCGAACGTTCTGAAGATGTGGTTACATCCATTCGCTCTGATATTGCAGTATTAACTATCATCTCTAAATTGATGACTATTCTCATTACTTGTAATCAGTTCTTAACTCCAGAGGCTTCGAATAATATGTATGATGCTATTCGTGAAATCGAAAAGAAGAAATCTGAAGAAAAAGAAGACAAATAATTTTTTAAAACTACCAAGGTTAGAGTCACTGGCTCTAACCTACGGTAGACTATGGTGGGGATTATTATGGCTAAAAAGATAATGACTCTACGTCAATATATTAAGAATCCATCAGGTACTGGTTCGTCATTTGCTGGTAATAGAAATGCATTGACTTCCATGTACTCATTGAAGTTCTTTAAAATATTAGTAGACTACAATAATAAGATAGAATACTCTGCCATAAAAGATAAACAAGGTAATTTCTGGTGTATTATGAAGATACCATCAGAAAATATTCCTAAATTCTTTTATGACGTTATATATAAATTCTCCCCAGCTAAGGCTGGTGATGAGCACGACACTAAGCTAGAAGATTATAAAGTACAATTCTTTAGTAATGACCCAGCTTTCGCATTTACTTTCTCTTATGCTTATCATAAGAATGGTTTAACTATTCCTGAACTGGAAAAGAAATATAGCTCTGAAGCTATTAGTGATAAACCTAAAACAACTAACCCTAACTTAGTAATCAACTATGCTAAGATATTATACTTTGGGTATTTGGCTATTAAGAAGTATAAGCTTACTGAGAAAGATAAATATAAGGACGGTACAGTAAATTTCAAAGAGATTGCTAGTACTGAAGATAAAATAGCTGAGCGTATTAAGCAGCAAAAGAAATATGGTACTAAGACTAAACGTACTGTAACTAAAACAACAGGGAAATCGACCGCTCGTGGTGACCGTGGTTCGTCTAAGACCATAGGTAATACAAAGAGAGTTGGAGTTAGTAAAGCTAGTAAATCAATAGGTAATACAAGGGTTACTAAGACTAGCAAACGAAAGTAAGATATAATGATATATTATATCTATGCACGTGCCTAGGGAGGTTATTATTAATGCAAGCATCAAACATTAAAACCGATTACAGTCCATCTATGTTTACAAAGTTGGATTTTGAACTGAATGGTGAAGTTCTTAATCCAAACGAATTAACCACGGAGGTGATAAGAAAGCATTTATTTGTAAAAGGCAGTAATAATATTCCATTAGTGGATCGATGGGATCCACTACCAGATGATGAAATTGTAAAGAAAATACCCTCTTCTTTATATATGCCTATAGCTGAGAAATTAGGACAAGATCCAGAATTAAACGTGCATCTGAATATCTTTAACCTAAAGTCTAAACGTGGCTATAGCATTCCTAAAGCTAATTTTGACATGCAAGAGCACTTCTGTAAGTATATCAACTACTTCGAGAAGTTCTATGATCCTGAGCATGAGTTATTAGCAGCATATGCATACATTAAAGCAACTATGGATGCATATCCTCAATACAACAAAGCCAATTTAGAATGGGATATCAGAAGATTAATCCTGGATTCTAATATTGGCAAGAAGATCAAAGAAATGAATGAAGCTAACTGTGTACAAGAGCTTCGTTCATTTGACGGTGAAGGGCGTAATATCGTTTTGAATTACAATCTTCAACACGTACATGCTATGATGGAAGTAAGTTTATTCCAAGTAATACTTATTCCATTATTAACACACTTTGCATTCCATAGACAAGTAGCAAATATTGATGAGTTCTTAATCTACTTCTATAATATTCTGCTATATGAAATGCATCCAGAAATGGACTTGGTTAATAAGTTATACCAAACAGTAATGAATGGTGTAATGGTTAACCATAAACGGAATACTAAATTATGGATTAAATTAGAGATTGCAGCTGTAAGTGTACATGAGCAAGCAGCCAATATCTTAAATAACGTAATCATTCAGTTATTCCCTAAATACACATATATCAGAAACGTAGTACACTTTAACCATACTAGTATCGAACAAACATTGGGGTTTAAGATAGTAGATGGTAAATATGATTATAACTTTAATAGATTTAATCATGATAAACGTGATGATGAAAGCAGTAGCGATTTAGATATCTTTGAAGCTCATATGAGTAAAAGAAATGAATCACTACTATTACATAACCAAGTTAACTATGAACGGGTTATGGATACTATTGATAATGAGTTTGGCCCATTTGACCAAGAAGAGATCGCTTATTATCAAAAAGAACTTTCCAGGGATGCAGCATCTCCAGTAAATGAACTACAACGGGAATTAGTTAGCTACTTATTCTTAAGATACTTTGGAGATCCATCTGCATTAAAGTCTCTGACTCTAACTGGTTATATTAAACTTATTATAGCTAGTAGAAAAATATTATGCGAAAAGGGCCTATATACTATGGCCGCTATTATATCTGGTAAAGTAGTTAAACGAGTTAATCGTAACTCAGTTAATAAGAAAGAATCTACTAAGATTCAATCTACACCTGAGTATAGAAAACTTATTGACAGATATAAGAGCGAGAAAACAGAAAGCTATATTATGGCTCTTTTGGCAACTATCCTATCATCTAAGTTCACATGTATTGATTACCATAATAAAGAGAATACTGGTGCACAAATCATGTCTAACTCTGATGTAATCAATGATGAGTTCTTACGTTATGTATTGATGATTGGATAGATTTCAGAATACTAATTGTTTTTATCGTAAAGGAGAATCCTACTATGTATAAAAAATTATTTTCTAGCGACGACTATATTAGCAGTGTAGTTAGAAGTTGTCGTGGTTTTAGAGAATTCGTTAAAGATGAAATATTAAAAGGTGTCGGAGGGGCTACTAGCTCCTCTGGCGTTAATGAGAATAATGAACCTATACAATACATTGGTACTAATAAAGTCTTAATCCAAGGTGATGTGTTAACGTTCATTGATAAAGTATTTTGGTTAACTTATCATATCGAACGATTTGTTACTTGGAATACACCAGTTAAATCTAGATATCCAAATTTGAAAACGGCTATAGCTAATATTCCCGGTAAAAGATTCAATAGTAGTGAATGTATTAAACTAACAAATGAAGCTATAAGTTTCTTTGCAAAATATGATGAAGATCTTGCTGGTAATAATAAAGCTATCTCTGATTTAAAAATAAAAGCTAGACAGCATCTAATTGCCTTGGCAAATGTATTTGTAGATGAACGAAAATCATATACAGTTATAGATAAACTAGAACAATTGGATGCTATGGCTAGTGGTGCGTATAATAGTTATTCATCTACTAGAGACTCTATTGCTAGTTATTGTAATTTCTTATTTGAATATATAAATGAAGCTTATGATTGCAACCTTCTTAATCTATTAGACTTTGAAGTTGATGGTGTACGGTACTGGCCTACAGGTGTAGATTTTAGAACTGATGATAACTTCTATTATAGGGATGAGTCAGAAGATAATACTAAAAGATTTGCACCACCAACTGTCAATATAAAACAAATTGACACGTATGGTGTACATAAAGCACTGATGGCTCTAAATGATATACGTTATGATAGTTTTGAAGAGTTTATTCAGGCTATGGCCGATAATATGTGGGATTATACTGATAAAGCTGATGCGTCTTATATTATCGATCTCGTATATGATTACCGTACTCAAGTTACTAAAAGATTCCCTGATGTTGAATTTGATGTTTCAATGGATATATTTGAAACCGTTCTAATGACTCTTCAAAGAGTTATTAATAATCTATATAATCCAGCACTAGTCAATATTATTGAGAAAGAGCAATGGGTGTAATCATGTACGAGTACTATAAAAAGCAAATCAATATGAATACCAAGATTCTAAACGTATTGAATATGATATCTGAATTATATCAACTAGAGTATCCATTTAGCTTTACTAAAGATGGCGCATATTGTAAGTTCCATTCTTGCAATGCGACTTTTGATGGTATACAGTTACAGCATGATAGTATCTTAGAGGGATTTACTGTTCATGAAATTTGTGGCGAAGCATTCTATCCTTTGATTGATGCGGTTAATGTTATTTTAGCATTACATAGCTTCTATGTTAATGTAGACGTGTATAGTAGTGGCATTGCTACCGAATTATTAGAGTGCATGTTTAGCCGTGATGGTTTAGTGTTAAGATCTATTCCAGAAGAAAAGTATGCTTCTGTTACATTTAAGACTATAACAGAGATAGTTGATGCTGCAGTTGTATTAATCAAAGAAGCTTATGGTGCAGGTGCAGACGTTAAATGGTCTTGTGATAGACTCAATGGCTATCTTATGCAACTAGACACTATCTACACGGAGGCTGAAAATGAAATCACCGAATCTGTATAATAAACTAAGCGTTATCGCTGAAGTAGAAGATTATTTTGGTTATCATGAAGATGATCTTAGAAATTCTTTAGATGCTTTACTGACTGTAAAGAAAGATGGTACTGAATATGAAATAATATCTTCTTTTAAAGAGCTAGCATTATGTAATATACGTGGTGAACGTATAGAGATAAAAGAGTTCCCTGAAGCGGTATATAGACTAGCTAGACTATGGACTCTATTAGAGTATAGTGAATCTGAGGGTGAAACATCTTATTTTATTTTGGATATCTTCTTTAACAAAGAAAATGAAGGTGTATCATTCATTACACTATGTCAAGATGTATCGACTGCAGTAGACTGGATATCTGAAACTTACAATCACGAAGTTGAAGATTCAATTGTACAAGAACTAGTTGGTATATTCAAACGTCTACATCTAGAATTTAGTAGACTTATTTAGAATTGATAGAGGTAAAAATATGAAGTTCACAAGATGGATGAATGCTGTACAGCTCAAGACAGATAGTATAATAAATAATATATATAACCATTATGATTGTAATTATAGCACTATATTTGAGTTTAGATATAACGGTAAAACATATAGACCAATAGGATATAATGAATGGGTATATTTAGATAATAATGATTGGGTTGAAACGTCTGATGTAGATTATAAAATCTCAAATGAATCTTTATTTGTAATTGGTTATCTGTTTAAGCATTTTAAAGATATTAATTTATATGAGATCATTTCTGATATAGAGGATGTGCTGGATGAAAAACGTCATATCGAAGAACTTGATTTTTATAGTGTATGTGATGGTATAGAGGAGATTCGTGAAGATATCGAAAAGAAATACCCGGGTGCTATATTCACTAAGAATACTGATATTATGATTGGTGGGTTTAGAGATATCCAACGTATTTTAGATACCACAATCAGTAAGTACGTTATACATTTAATTGAATATGACTTAAAAAAATAGAAAGGTTCCATGATATGGACATCTATAGTTTAAAAGATCTATTGAAAGATAGTATCGAAGGCTCAATGTTTGCAGCCCAAAGAAAAGAACTAGTAGCTAGATGTCCATATTGTGGACATACATCTAGTGCTGGTAAGAAGCATTTATATATTAGTGTCCAAGAAGACAAGCCTATAATGTATAACTGCTTCAAATGTAATGAACGTGGTATAGTTGATCAAGAGATCTTAATGAAACTTGGTGTAAGAGATATTAATACTATCAAAGAAGTCAATATCTATAACCAGGAAGTAAGAGAGAACTCTGATCGCTCCACGTATACTAAGAAAAGAGACGTTTCTAGTATAAACTATAATAAGCTATATGATAATTTCATGCAGAGTGGTAATAAGCTACCCAATGAGATTATACAGAAGAAGCTTGATTATCTTAATGGTCGTCTAGGATTGAACTATCCTATACAGAGATATATAGATAGTCGTATAGTATTTGACTTATCAAATGATGCTATATATTATAAGATACGTAAGTATAAGAGAATGACTGATGATGATTTCATTATACTCAATAATGAGTATATTGGATTCGTTACAGCAGACCAATCTGGACTGGTATTACGTCATATTTATGATAATGAACTTCCCAGATACATTATAATCAATATGTCTGGGAACGATGAAATGGTTAAAAGCTATGCAATCCCATGTTCCCTTAGTATACCCACTGGGCCTATTAAAATTCATCTCTCAGAAGGTCAATTTGATATATTGTCTATATTCTTCAATGTACGTAATCAAGAGCCTGGTATATATTTAGCAACATCAGGCTCTAATTACATATCAGCTATACAATATCTAGCTAGTAGATATGGCTTATTCAATATAGAATGGCATTTCTATTTCGATAATGACGATGCTGGTACAATATCTAAAGAAGTCACCAAGAACTATATTAAAAGACATGGTTTCTACTTCACTGGAGATATATATTTCCATAGTAATAAGAAGAAGAAAGACTTTGGTGTTCCTTTAGGCGATATCGATGAAGAATATGAATTATTCTAATCCAGTATGAGGTAATACCTCATACTGGGTTTATTTTTTGTCTTTAACAAATAGGTAATCGTACACAAGGAGGAACTACTATGGGTAAAATAGCCAATAAGACTTATATTAATACCGTCAATTCAATGACTAATAGTATGGTCGATAGAATTGATAATAACTTCTATACATTCATAGATAAGGCTCCGACTACAGTAACGTATTATAATATCAATACTGAAAAGACAACTATCGATGAAGGTACAGCTATGATGTATAGCTATACAGATAAAGATAGTAGTATCAGATTCAATAAAATTAATGATACAGTCTTATATGGTATAGATAGAATCACCGTAGATATTGATGCTGGTGATTTTGGTGCTGAAGGCAGTTCCATAGAAGGTGATGCCTATTTAGTACCTAATGCGTTCAAACCATTCCCTCAAGACTATTTCATCATTAATCATATGAAAGATAAAGCAGTATTTAAGATTACTGCAGTATCTTTGGATACCATGCCTAATGGTGCTAATATGTATAGGCTTAGTTATAAATTAAGCCTTATGGATGCAGATACATCTGAGTTAGATAACTTGACTACAGATGAATATGAGATGGTTGTCGGTAACCAAGGCACTAACCTTTCTATGCTTATTAGAAGTACGGATTATGAATACATTACTAGATTAGAAAATATCTGTAATAACTTGAGAACTATCTTTAGAAGCTACTTCTATAGTGATAGAACTCAGGCATATATTTTTAAATATGACGATCGTAATTTCTATGATCCTTTCATGATAGAGTTTATATTACGTACTGATTGTATGAACTCCCCTGAGTTACCATACTTATTTATGGATCATCAATTATATATGCCACAGACTTTCCCATTAGACTACAAACGTACATTCCAATATGCGGTAGAAAAGGGTAAAGTTGATATAATGTGTAACCCTAATCTTAATGCCACATTGGTTACAGATCAGACATCAATGCTAGCTAGATGTATCGAGCAATATTATTACGTGCATCTATATAAACCAGGAGCATATTATCCTATCAGTGCATATGATGATGATACAGTAAGACGTATCCAACAAGTCGAAGCGTATGATAGAACTGAACCAGATTTCTATAAGAATATTCTTATAGAGTATTTCTTACGTAGAAATGATAAACGTTTTAATGAAGAGGTTCTTCGCTCTCTAGAAGAGTTTAACTATGATAGACCTCTAAATGAATTATTCTATTACTTACCAGTCGTTATCTATATCTTAATGGATAAATGTACTCAACTAAGTACAGATATAGCTAAAAGAGGGTAAGTCCAACATATTCATAATTTCATAATCCTTATGGAGGTTTAAAAATATGGATAAATTAGATCAATTCTTCCTTGAGGATCTAGAAGGCGAATTATTTCTAGACGTTCTCACTGAAGATACTACTTTGGATCTTTTAATTGATGACACTCATCGTAGTGATCTATCTGTGGATCCTGCAAGTGATGATTACACATCTAGCTATCTAGATGATGTAGATGACGAAAATCTTGATCGTGTAATCGATGGAGATGACGATGATGATTTCGACGATGATTATGATGATTTTTATTAAAAAGGAGCTTTGTAACAATGGCTGATGTAATTAGACAAGACTTAGACCGTGATGCTACTGCTGTAATCGATATCGTTAAAGTTGGTGGTGCTGATGATCACGTAGTTGATGATGTGATCGACACTGTAACTGATGCTATCTCTGATGTAGAATTAGATGATACTCATAACGATGGTGATGATATTGATGCCGTTGAGGGTTTAGAACCTCAAGAAATCGATATCTATGCTGATGACGAAAATGATGCAGCTGAAATCGAATTAATGAATGATGCTGGTACAGAAGATGAAGGTGACTCTGATGATGAAGGTGTTACTGAAGAAATCATTGATGCTGTACAAGAAGCTATGTCTGAATTAGAAGACTTTTAATTTTTTACAAAAAAAAATAAAACAATTATGTAGAAGGAGTACGCTGCTCCTTCTACATATTGTCTTGTCTCAACCTTATGGTTCTAGGCTTTCAATGAAAGCAAGACAATTTTTGTACTCATCATGAGAATAGTTTTCTGAATTGCCATTCTCATAATTACGCACAATGTCTAAAGCTAATCTTATTTTTAAATAATGATTGGCTTCATGACCAACAGTGAGATTATAATATCTCATCTGTGCTCCAGTCATAGGATTCACCTCCTTAAACGGTAAGGAACCGTGTATGGTTATATTTAGATACGGCTAGAGTCAATAGCTGTATCTACCATACACAATAATAGTATACAACTATAAATATTAACTTTTACAAAAAATAAAACAATTATGTAGAAGGAGCTGTGTACTCCTTCTACATATTGCTTTATTTTGAGTATTATGGCTCTAACTCTTTAATAAAGGTTAAACAGTCCATATACTCATCATGAGAATAGTTTTTGGAATTACCATTCTCATAGTTATGCACGATGGATAAAGCAATTCTTACCTTTAAGGCAAAATTAGCTTTATGTCCAGCGTTGAGATTAAAGTATCTCATCTGAGCACCTGTCATAAGGATTCACCTCCTTAAACGGTAAGGAACCGTGTATGGTTATATTTAGATACAGCTACTAGAGATAGCTGTATCTACCATACACAGTAATAGTATATAATTACAAATATTAACTTTTACAAAAAATAAAACAATTATGTAGAAGGAGTTGCGTACTCCTTCTACATATTGTCTTGTTGTCTAGCACTATGGCTCTAAGCTTTCAAGGAAAGCAAGACAATCTTTGTACTCATCATGAGAATAGTTTTCAGGATTACCATTCTCATAATTACGCACAATGGACAAAGCCAATCTTATTTTTAAATAATGATTGGCCTCGTACCCTGCAGTGAGATTAAAATATCTCATTTGGGCACCTGTCATAGGAGTCACCTCCTTATGACTTGTAGACATATGTCTACAAGTGTATGGTTATATTTAGATACAGCTACTGGTGATAGCTGTATCTACCATACACGTTTATAGTATATAATCACAAATATTAACTTTTACAAAAAAAATAATACATGGTTCATGGGTAAGTGAGTGATACACTTACCCATGAAGGTAGTCAAACTACCTTACACCATATTTGTCCATCAGCCTAGCTGATGCACCTCCTCTAACCGGTAGAGGAGATGGGTGTTGTAAAACACCAAACTTATCGATGTATGGAATCGATTCCGATTCGATTCTCATACGATCAATGTCTGGGACTAGTTTACACCAGTCCAACATTTTCTCTCTTTCTGGCGTCATAGGATCGCCTCCTTTGACGGTGGAGAACACCGTGTATGGTTATATTTAGATACAGCTATTATGAGTAGCTGTATCTACCATACACAATAATAGTATATAACTATAATTATCAACTTTAACGAAAAGAAACCCCTGTATAGGCATTGCCTATACAGGGTATTTTTGTGTTTCTTATCGGTAATCGTATTGTTTTTGGATATCTTTAGGAATATAGAACCCTAATGCTTCAGATAGTACCATCATAGTTAATGTAGCTTCACAAGCTGCTGTGATTTTATCCATATCTAAAGTACCAGATTCTTTAACCATTCCATAACTAGGATTAGTTAAAGCTTTCTTAGATAGGTCACGAACCATAGCTTCATACAATCCCACTTTACGAGTATCTAAACGTTTCTTGATTTGTAATCTACCACGAGCAATAGCGGATTCTTTAATCTCTTGCTCTTCTTCAGCATTAGCTGCTTGGATAGTTGCAACTTTATCTTCAACGTTTTGTAACACGTCTTTGATATGCTCTTTATCTTCGATATTAGCAATGATGAATTGTTCAATACCATTGGCTACATGATTCTTTACAGAATCACCAATGTCTTGAATTTCTTCTTTGTTTTCAGCAGAGTTTACTTTATCAATAAATGTTTCAGTATCATCTGGTGAAACTTTAGGTTCATCGTTAATATCATTAGACTTCAAAGCTTCTTCATTATCTTCCATAATAGCTTTATGGGTTTCTGTTACATATTTAGCAATTTGAGCAGTGAACGCATTTGTACGGCTCAATGTAGCTAAGATTTTATCAGAACCAGTTTGCTCGATGAAATTAGAGATAACTTTATTTTTGATTACACGATGATTATCACCTTGCATAGGATATGTAGATGAAGCTTCGAATAATACGTTCAAGGCTTCAAAAATAAGACCATTACGTACAGCATTGGAGAAGTCTTGACGACGTTTGGCCAATTTACCACGGTTAGCAATAGTATCATGTACAATAGCCGCCGTTGCAGATTCATGCACAGGCTGATATTCTAATTCTTTTAAACCTTTTACGATTTCTTCTCGTCTAGCGGATTGTACTGCTTCAAAAAATAAAGAACCAGATGTAATTCCTCTAGGTTTATTTTTAATATTCATTAATAGTTAACCTCCTAGAATAGACTACTATTAGCACCAGCAGAATCAGGAATGCTGTCACTAATATCGTCATGTTTAAATTTAGTTTTAGAATCTTCTTCTTTGATTTCCTTAGCAACTTTAGCGGTAGCAGCTTTATCGTTAATATCTAATTTGTCAGCATAACGACGGAACTTAACAGCAACGTCACGTTGGTAAGCTGCTGCATCTTTCATATCGTCATCATATTCAATCTTAGAAGCATTGATTTCTAACATGCTTGCTTGTACTTCAAGATATTCAGCTAAGCTAGTTCTACAGAAGTAGAAATAGTATACAATTTCACGTAAGATAGGAATGATATTGAAGATCAAGTAAATACCAGCACCAATCATAGAAACTGCTGCCATAGTACCTAAGATACCACGAGCATGTGCTTTAGTAAATAAGGATAATGCTTTAGCTAATTTACCATTACGGGAATTTTCATTGAAGCGTTCAAGATTCTTAATAACTACATTATCATCCAACACATTAAAGTGTTTAGAGTCCATAGCAAACTTAGTTGTGCCTTCATTATCCATGAGGTATTCTGTAATAGCAGACACCATCATACTAGTGGATGCAATAATAGACAATACAGCAAAGTTATAAATAGTGCAAGGGTAATCTAAGTTACGCATAAATGCACCAACGTAAGCGTATTTATCTTTCTCTAAGTTAGCTAATGCTTCTTTAGTAGTCTTCAATGCTTTAGATTGGATATTACGAGAAGCACAAAGACGTTCTAAAGCTTCTAGTGTTTGTTTCACTAGTTTATAGTGACGTAAACGTTGTACATCACCTTTGGATAATGGAATATCACCAAAGTCTACTTCATTAGCTTTAAGCTTAATGAAATCATAGATCTTATTAGAGACATTCATCATAATCAATCGTTGGTCTGCTTCATTTACAGCAGATACGATTGCTAATGTTTCTTTATCACCCAAATCCATATAGGAGCAGGCTTCTTTAAAGTATTTAGTCATGTGTCCTCCTCCTAGGCCATTTTAGTTAATAGGTTAACGATTTGCTTAGCATCCATGTCTTTATCTTTCTTCAAGGATTTGAATCGTACTAATTCGTATTCATCATCACCTGTATCAAAGATTAAAGCTACGGACTCTGTAGTCTCATCTACAATACCAATACAGAGCAAGTTGTAGTCAGACATAATCTTTCTAGCTACATTAGATTTGGAAAGATCAATATCATTATTCTTTTTCAATTCTTCAACTTCATCTGTAGTCACCAATAAAGAAGTGATAGCTGTAGCATCATTCTTTTGACGGAAGAATTGATTAAGTTTAGATTTTGTAGCACGTTGCTCTAATGCTTTCCACATTTTAGAAGAGGAACCATTACGTGCATTGGAGATAGCATCAACTTTAGCTTTGCTTAATGCAAATACAAAGTCTCTCCAGAAACCAATTTCTTGAGATGTAGCACGGATAAAGTTGAATAAGCTAATAGCAGAAGAGTTCTTAGATACAATACGTTGAATAATATCTAACCCTGTTACGTCAAATAATTTACATTTGATCCCTAAGTATGCAGATGTGGTAATAGGGCGACCAGTAGCTTTAGAGATGAAGTTAACTTTCATCATTAAAGGCATTTGCTGGTTGGCCTTATCAAGTTTATCTTGATCAAATTTGATAGAACCTGGTTTATCATCTTTACTTTTACTACTTTTACTATCACCACGCTTAGAGTCAGCCTCACTAATAATTTGATTAGCGATTGGTAAGCTGTGTTTTAAACTATGCTTATAGTTTTCATATACTGCTTTAATACCAGGCGTAAACATAGTCATTGCACCAGATTCTTTTGCTAGTTTATTATTGATAGTAAGATAATCATCTACATCAATACCGTTATTGAATTGCATATTACTATGAATATTCTTAACGTAATCGATAGCATCTGTAGCATTTGTAATAGCCATAGCAGTTAAAAGCATTTTAACTAAGTTAGCGTACTTAGCTTCAAGTGCTCTAGCAATTAGCTCAGCTGTTGCTAATTCCATATTACGGCTAAACATAACTGGGAATGTAAGTACCAAGTCTTTAGTTGCACTATTAATAGACTTGAAAGACTTATACCCACCAGACTGGGTAGGTAATAATTTGTCTAAGCTAAAATCATCAGCGGTTACATTATCATAGACATTGATAATATCACTGAGGATTGATTCTTGAATGTAAGACATTATAGTCCTCCTTAAAATACGTATTCTAAATTCAATATTGAAATTTACTACTATGTTAAACTAGCCCCATTTAGGCAAAAAATAAAAGCCTAGCCGAATATAAAATAGTTACTTAATAAATATAGACTTTGGTTCTGCATCATTAATGCAATCTAAAATATCTTCATAATAACCGTCTTCTTCGGCATATTCTCTAGCGAGTTCCATACGTTCTTTATAGGTATAACATTTAGCTTCAGGTGTTCTCATAACGTCTTCACTTCCATCGTTATAATATTTACCAGGACCAATTAAGGACAATAACTCATCTACAAGAACAGCATTCTCTAAAAGATCTTTTCTTAATTTCTTAACGATTCTGCTTGAATAATAAACATTACCGTCTTGGTCAATAAGAACTTCTCCTGCTTTAGCTGGTCTAAAATTTGTCTTAGCTACCTGATTTACTTTAATGGAGTCGTCAGTCTCTACATAGTTGCCTAAATAGCTCATATCGTATGTATCACCATAACCCGTAATAATCTCGTTAGTGTCATAATCATAGCTGCTCATAGTGGTTACCTCTTCCTTTAACTGATGTCTAATAAACAATACGGTGGAGAGAGAGAGTTAACTCTAATGAGTTATCAGCTAGACTCTTATCTCTTATTCATAATTATAGTATACAATTAAAGATATCTTTGAAACATCTCTATAATCCTATAAAGAAAGGAGACTGAGAATGCCCGATGAAGTTAAAGGCATCAATGAAGGAAGAACGTTGACTAGTAATAATGATGAATTTAAAAATACTAAGCCGACAGTTGATTCCGAAATGATGTTACAATTCATTAAAAAGAATGGCATATATAACCCAACATCTTTAGATAGATACCATAGATTTGCTAGATTTGCTAAGATGGATCCGTATAACCGTGTAGGTATGACTAAGGAGTATATCTTCTTTACCAAACCAGATTTACAGATCTTTCTACATAATAAGGATTTTTCTATAGGTAGTGGTGGACGTAATGATATGTCTAAGACATATATTGAGTCTATAGCTAATAATCCATTATTTATAGAAGCAGCAACTAAGTACCCTGAGGTGTTACATCAACTATGCTATTCTCAAAACCGTTCTGAGCCATTCGTTAATCTTCTTTCAAACCAGAAAGTTTCTAATGTAGACTTACCGGCCATTAGTGTAGCTAATGACTATGAGACTTCTAGAAATATATTAGGTTCATCTGTTTTCTATCGAGGTACTTCAATAGAGAGTGACGAAAACCACGAATTTAGTGTAGAGTTTCTAGATACTAAGTATCTAGAGGTCTACATGTTTTTCAAGCTGTTTGACGAATATTCTAGATTGAAACACTTTGGTCGTATCAATCAACCTAATAAATCTTATGCTATGCAACGTATTATTCATGACCAAATGTCCATGTATAAGTTCATAGTATCCGAGGATTCTGGTGGTGAAGATATTATTTACTGGGCTAAATACGTAGGGGTATATCCTAAGACTGTACCACGTGACGTATTTAGTGATATGGCTGACGGATCTGATTTAAGATTTACTGTCAACTTTAAATCTACATTTGTTTTTGATATGGAAGTCGATACTCTATACGAGTTCAACCATTTATGTAAACTATATTCTGGTGGAGATACTACTGGTGGTGGGTATATAGATGCATTAGATGGTTGGTCTGGTGATTGGATGCAGGCTCCATATATTGCTGGCCTCAATGGTGAAGGTAAGGGTCAATATAAATTCTATAAACTTAAATGGAAAGCTCCAACTGATACATTCAAGTTTACTGATAGAAACCCTAAAGATCACAATGCGGCTCAAAAGAATTTACAAGAATATGCTAGATACCGTCAAAAATATAACGTTTAGGAAGGGGGAGATTTATGGCTAATGAACTATTGACGAACTCTAATATTTATGATCTCAATGCTTATATAGAGTCCGTTAAGAAAAAGCATATCCAAGAAGATGATCTTACCCTATCTATGGGTATATTTGGTTATCTAAGTGATGTATTCTCTACATCTCTACAAAATAATATCATTATGGCTTCAGAATTTGGTAATGAAGCCATTCCAACTAGAGCTAAATTCGAAAAGAATATTATTGCTCATGCTCTAGGTTTAGGTATTAAGAATATTAATGCTAGACCTGCATATATGGATATAGTATTTACTATCTCTGAAGATGTACTATTAGCTAATATGCGTAATGATGTATTTACATTTGATAGGGAAGTAGCTATTAATATTGGTGGATTTGAATTCCATACTGAGTATGATATCTTGATTCGTCGTGTGGTATTACCAGACGGTGATTATGTGTATACTGCGCAGTATGACCTATCCGCTTATAATCCAATTATTGATTCATTCGAAATCATTGATCCATACCTACCACCAGTTGGTCGGATTCTTGATGAGAATGAACAAAAGATTGCAGTAAGATGCCGTATACGTCAATACAAGTATACTAAGAATACTGCTACAATTCTTAATAGAAACCCTATTGAGAATAAAACTTATCAGTTTACATTTGATAATCAGTTAGCTGGTTTCGATGTAACTATTAAGAATTATGGTAGCCAACCAGTTAAATTAACTCCAATATATGAGGGTTTACATACTGGTAGTGAAGTTAACTACTGTAGCTATACATATATAGATGAGAAGACTATTAGATTAGTATTTAGTGATACGTCTAATATTCCTGGTATGAACTCTGAGATTTCAGTTAATCTATATACAACCAAGGGTTCCGAAGGTAACTTCAAGTATATAGACCCTATCCAACTATATCCTATCAGTGATAGATTTAACTATGACCGTTTGTTCATGGTTATTACTCCAATAGGTGATCCATTAAGTTTACCTGCATCTGAAGATGGTTTGGATAAGAAAACTATTGATGAGTTAAAACAAATGATTCCTAAAGAAGCATTAGCTCGTGGTAGTGTAACCAACTCTAAAGACGTTAATAACTTCTTTAACTCTTTAAGCTATGGTTTACCTAAGAATAAGCTATACTTCTTCAAGAAGATGGAATCTCCATTATACCGTCTATACTATGCTTATCTTCTATCAAGCACTGATACACAAATGATTCCAACTAATACAGTTCCTATAGAATTGATTAGACGTGACTTTGATAATGTATCTAGTGAAAACTATATCTTCAATACTGGTAATACTATTCAGTATGAAGCTGGTGGTAATGGTAAGGTTATCTATAATAGCTCAAAAGATGAATTAGAGTCTATAAATAAGATTAAGTTCTTATACTTCAATCCATTTATGATTGTAATCAATAAGAGTCCTTTGTATGCTTCATATTATATCAACTATATGAACACTAAGAAAGCTCTTGAGTTTGAGTATATCAATAAGGCTTCCAAATACCAATTCATTTGTAATAATCTTAACTGGAAGAGAGAATACTTCACTGATAAGAATACTTACAAATGCACAGTCAAGCTAGTTCAAAACATCGATAGAAATATTGGTGTAGTTCATAGAGACAATGAATTAGATCCTGAAGAGATTACTGGTGTAGATCTTAAAGTCTTAGGTGTATTCTATAAAGATGGTAAACCTGTACGTTGGACTCAAGGTAAATTCAAGAAGTACAACGAAACAGAGTTCTCTTTCTTATATGAGTTTGATATGGAAACAGACAACTCTATTGATACACTAAACCAACTTAAGATCTTAAATCTTAAAGAAGCTGGTTCTGATAATGACTTGTATGGATATATGCCAAATAATACTCAGTTTAAGATCTTTACATTCATTAAGAATAAAGATGGAGAGAATGCTGGTACATATAAGTCTGAACAAATCTTCACTAGTGGTAACTTAGATGGATATAGTCTTACTAATATCTACAACACTCGTGGTGGGGTAGACTTTATGTATAACTACTCTGACATTATCGAATCTAAAGTTAAAGTCACTAAGTTGGATAATGGTACACTAAGCTATACTATAGATAAAGTTCCTATGGTTGGTTGGTCTTTCATTAATACTGAGATGAAATTACAAAAGTTTATCTTAGATTTAGAAAAGAAACGTGTACATATCAATCAGTGTTTGAACGTACTAGAAGACTCATTCGGTATTGACTTTAAGTTATTCAATACATATGGCCCATCTAAACTATTCTATGTAGAAGATGGTAAACCATTAAATAGAACTAACTTAAGTTTACGATTTCGAGTTAAGTTTATCAATACTAGTACTAAAGAGATAATTACATTGATTAAGAATGATATTCGATTATATATCGAAAATACTACGCAAATCAATGATCTCCATATACCAAATCTTATCACTTACATTACTGATAAGTATAAAGACGTATTAGTTTACTTTGAGTTCTTAGAATTCAATGGATATGGTCCAGGTATTCAGCATATCTATCGTAGAGATGAAATGATAGTTGGACGTATTCCTGAGTTCTTGAATGTCAATACTGCTAATACTGAAGAAAATCAATTAGATATTGAATTTGTTATTGTTTAGTAAAGGAATTAAAAATGGATGAACTATTATTAGTCGACGACATTGGTGCTTTGATTGAGAAAGCTGAAGATAATATTGATACACTAGATTCTCTTATTGAATCTTGTGATGCTCAAATCCAAGAGTTATTAGATAAAGAACAAGAGCTTATCGCTGAAGGTGCTTCTGAAGTCGCTATCGAATGTTGGTATGCTAATGAAGCTACTAAAAATGAATATTTCGATCATGGTATTATTAAAACTCTTATGAAAGCTGCAGACAAATGGTATACTAGCAATACTATCGGCAACTTACAACGTGTAGTAGAAGATGAAAATAATGTACGTATCATAAAAGCTAATGCAGAGATGAAATATTCTAAACGCTTTGTTGTACATACATTATATGGTAAACCATTATTTGACCATATCAACTTATTTACTTCTTTTATTGCAACCCCACTTAAGAACATCGTTGGTCAATTCCAACACTTCTTCAGTTCAGTATCTCCAACAACAACACGACGTCAGTTACAAAGTGGTGAGCTATTTGATAGAGCGATCAAAAATCACTCCTTTGGTAAAGATGAAATTGGTCAAGCATTCATTGCTTCCCATATTGATGAAATGATTGACTTCTTGGACTTTGACTGGTTGAAACTACAACGGTTAAATGTAACCGCATATAATGATTTAGTTAAACAAGTTGAACAAATCATCGAAGCTAAGTTTACTGGTGCATGGTTAGCATCTCTCGCTATCTGGCGTATTCAAGCTCAACGTTTTATATTAGTAATGCATAATCAACAACTTCGTGCAATCCGTGAAAATATGGAAACTGTTCATGATATTTGTGTATTCTTGCTTAAACTTAAAGATGGTAAAAATGAATCTTATGAATTAGAAGATGATGAATTACTTGATTTAGATATAATCTAATAACAAATATGTATAGAGCATCTTCCTTTTATAGGAAAAATATTAACGTTAATACTTTTTAAATTAAATGGAGGCTAATTAATATGGCATTCTTCACTGAATCCGTTTTAGATGACGGTATTGTATTAGAAAATAAAGAAATGTACACTAGCGAATATGGCATGGACACAATCATGATGGAATGTGCTGAATTCGACAAAGAAACTTTCACTGATTTAGTTATGGCAGATTTCCGTGAAATGGCTATGATTCGTGAAGGCGCTTCTGAAGAGGCTATTCAAGAAGGCGTTATTGACACTCTTAAAAAGGTTGGTAAAAAAGTTATCGACTTCATTAAAAAATGGGCTGCTAAAATCAAAACTTTCATTGGTAACGTTGTTGCTAAAATCTTAGGTCGTTTCTCTAGCGATAATAAGAAAGTATTTGAAAAATACAAAGATAAAGTAAAAGACAGCAAAGACGTTACAGTTAATTGGGTTAAAGACTCCAAAAAATGTTTCGAAGCCGCTGATGCTGCTATTACTACAGCTGATGTCCAACGTATGGCTGCTAATGCAGAAAAAGGCGCTGTAGACAAAAAAGACGCTGCTCAAATCAAAAAAGATATCAAAGAACGTTTGAAACTTTCTGATGACGGTGAAAACGTTTCTGTTGACGCTGTAGTTAAAGATCTTATTGGCGAAGAAGAAGAAACTACTTTCGGTAAAGCACAAACTGATATCGAACGTGTATTGAACAATGGCGATGCGGCATTCCGTGCTGTTCAAGCTTCTAACAAAATTGTTGAGTCTATCAGTAAAACTACTGAAGCTATCTTCAAAGCTCCTAAAGAAAATGAAAGCGACAAATACACTAAATTCCGCGCTATCATTATGCAATCCGCTAACTTGACCAATACATTCATCAAAGGTCAAACTGCAGCATGTCAAAAAGTAATGCGTCTTGCACGTACTGCTTACATCAAAGCTGCTAAATAATTTTAGTTTACTCGTAAACTGACTATTATGTAAAATAATTTATAAGGTATGGGGTACATCCTCATACCTTATAAATATTTTTTTATGAGGTAACTTATGGAAAATAAACAATTCTCCTTTAGTTATATTATGGATGCTACTGATAATAAGTTGGTTACTGGTAAATGTGATATTTCCCGTAAACAATTTATGTACTCTCTAGTAGAAGATATCCGTAACCACGAAGCTAAAGGTCTACAAGAATTCTACCGTGGTGTATTAGCCGCTGACGGTGATGTAGTTAAATACAAAGCCGTAAGTGAGAACTTATACAAAGTATATCGTAAGAACTTAAAGTCTATTGTAGAATCCTACGGTAAATCCTATAATGATGCTGTATCTACATTGGCTTATGTAAGTTCTAAAGATAAACGTTTCTTAAAAGAATTTGCTAACCAAGCTGACTGTAAAGGGCTTAAACTTAAGAAGTTATTCTTCGAAGAGTCTAAGTATACTCCAGCAGTTAAAGATGCTTTCAAATCTATTAGCAAAATCTATGAAAACTTCTACCATAACTCTAAAGAAGATCTTGATGGTGTAATTAAAACTGTCAATGAAAACTTCAATGTATTAGAGTCTGGTATTCGTGGTTCTGTAATGGGTAAAGAAGATCATTTGACTTATATGCAATTGATCGAGAAAGTCGAAAACCCTGTTACTGAAACTCGTGAAGTTACTTTAGAAGATGCTAGTGAATTATTGAAAACACTAGATACTAATAAGAAAGAAAAGCTTACTGATCTTAAGACTGGTAAAGAAAATGCTATCAAAGAATATGACTATATCTTTGGTAAATTAGATTCCATGAAGATTGGTGAAATCAATGCTGATACTGTACGTGAAGTAGCTAAGCTTGAACAAGCTTTGTTACACCAATTACAAGAAATGGCATTGACTGATTTGTATAAATACAATAACGCTATCTTCTTAGCTGAGAAGGCTATTGAGTCTGATCGTGTAACTTTACTTAAAGCTATTTACTTAACAGCACCAGAAGCTATTTCTAAAAACTCTGATATCAAATTGGCTACTTCTCTTGTAGCATTGACTTCTAGCGATAAAGATGGTTTAGCTGAATTAGAACACTTGATCAAATTAAGTGAAACATCTGTAAATCTTGAAGCATGTATTCTTGAAGCATCCACATTCGCTAAGAAAATTGATGTAGAAAACAAACTTCAACGAATCAACGAAGGTGTATCTGATAAGTTCTCCGGTTTCTTAGGTAAACTTAAAGACTTTATCAATAATATCTACACTAAATCTTCTGATTGGTTTAAGAAGTTCACTGGTATCTCTAAAGAGTATATCCAAAAGAATATGGCTGTAATGGACAAAGAGTTCAAAGCTATTAGTGATCTTAAAATGTTTGACTATGATAAAGCTAAAGCTAATATTAGCAACGCTGGCTTAATCAATAACTTATCTTCTAAGATTACTTCTGATACTCAAGCAATCGCTAGTGGCTCTAAATCTGTAGATGATGCTATTAAAGAATTGGAAAACTCTTTAGTTGGTAACACTGAAGGTGAAACTTTCAAAGATAAATGTAAGACATTCTTCTATGGTTCTAAAGAAGTAGTGTCTTACCAAATCAAGAATATGAAAGAATTAGCTGAGTACTGCTTGAATATCGATAACTTAACTAAGTTATTCGAATCTGATAAGAATAAAGCTTTGGCTGATGTAGACAACTTGATTAAATTGGCTACAGCTAACCAACAACAAAAAGCAAATGAATCTGCGTTCTTATACAACGATCAATTATTCTTAGAAGATGATGCTAATGGTGGTAATAACCCAGCACCAGCAAATAATAATAGCCAACCAGCTAATAATCAACAAAATCAAAAAACTATCGGTAACCAAGATAGTAAAGATTCTTTATCTGGCAAAATCAATGAGAACCCTAACAAACCTAACGGTGGTGGTAATAACAACGTACAGCAATATGCTAAACGTGTAACTTCCACAGTGGCTACATTGATGTCTATCCGTATTGCTGCAGCTGAACGTTTTGCTTCTGATTTCTATAAAATCATTAAGCAACACGTTAAATACTACGAGGGTGATAGTAATAACAACCAAAACAATCAACCTCAAGGTGATAACCAACAACAAAACGCTGAAAAGAAATAAAAAGAAACTCCCATATAGGCAATGCCTATATGGGGTCTTTTTTATCTTAACTCTTCTTTGACGGCAATTTATGGAAAGTGAGAATAGTATTAGCTACGAATGTAGTACCATTATTATCATATACTTCTTGTTTGGAGACTAGAATATATTCGCCACTACGTGTAGTCTTTTCAGTTTCATTACTAATAAGATACTTCAGATTGATATTGAAGATATCATTATCCAATTCTAGTTTATGAACTGTGATAGTAGACTTCTGTAGTTCAATAGCATGCTTAATATTCTTTAAGATATTAATATTATCATTAGGTAAACGAATAATCTTTTGTTTAGCTAATGTCTCTACTGTATCTAAAGCAATACTTACTAAAGACTCACCATCAGAACCTATATCACCTAAATCTTTAAAACTATCAATAGATAACTGTGCACCTTGCTTAATTACATTGAAAGTATCACGCATACTATTGAAGTCTTTCTTAAACATTTGCTTATTATCTATAAACATTTCTTTTGCAGAATCAGCTTGGGATTTAAAGTCTTTAATGACCATATTCCCTCCCTCAAGCAATTTTTGACTGAAGTCAGTAGGGATACCCTGGGCCTTGTCTACAAACGCCTTTATCGTTGCACCAGCATTCCTATTTAGCTTGTTTGAGGCACCCATAGTATTGGTGTCGCTAGCAATTCCTGTACTATAACTTTTCGCAGACGTAAACATTTCTTGGAATGGTGCTTCAAATTTCTTTAAATGTCTTAAATCTACTGTTTGGTAGTGCCTCAAATCTGGCGGATCTTGTGGGTTAAGACAATATGATATCTCTTCAGGCATATTAATTAAAGTATTGGTTACATTACCAATATTCTGAGTCCAACCACCAAACCCTTTAGAGAACTGAACCATGCCCTTATTATGAGTTTCGTCAGTTTTTGTGGCATCTTTCTTAAAATCCCAACACGTAGTCTGTAATCCACTTAAGTTATCTTGGAAGTTTATAGGTTTAATACCACCGACATAGTTTTGTGTACCTTCGATATTATATATTTGACCAGTATATGCTTTTACATACTCATCAAAGTTAGGAATACATTTGTTGATATATTTACCGTACTTATCATTAGCGCCATTAATCTCAGTAATAATATTCTTTACATCTTCTATTTGCCCTAACTGTTGTAGTGCTTCCTGTGGTAAAGATGCTATAGTTGCTTTAGTTTGATTGTATAAATCTAGAGACGTAGTTTTAAATTCATCTACTTGCTCTTTCATTTCAATCATTCTACCCTTAATCTCATATGTAGTTCTATGGATATTCTGTACTACATTACGTACTTGCCCAGAGAAGACTTTTACGTTATCCATAATATTAAGGATATTCTTATAAGCGCCTAAGATACCACCAAATCCTTTATGCTTCTTTAAGAAAGATTCTTGTTTCTGTTTAGATGCATCTACTACAGCGGCAATACCTTCCATAGATTTATCTACAAAATCATCACTATTAAAATTGGTATCATTCATAGGTACAATCATACTGTATGCTTTATCTTTATCATCAGTTTCAATACCACGAACCATACCCTCATCACTCATTAATGGTTTAATGTCTATTTTGATAGTTGGGAATCTATCATTCTTACGTAATACAGATTTGCCAGCTTTAGATACTAAGTAAGTATTGTCAAAATCCATAAAGAATCTATAACCAGTGTCATAGAATACTTTTACATTATTTAAGTAGTCTATAGACTTAGATAGTGATTCTTTAGGGGATAAGATTAACTGTGGTACGGTATCTTTATAATCAAACGGTTCCATCAGTAATGGAATACCATTGTTTAAGAGCTGTAATACAATATCTTGCATACTAGAATCATATGTAGTTAAGTTAGCTGGTTTTTGTAATGCGTCAGCTAAGCGTTTAGACACCATACCAACTCTGATAAGTCTGAATTTATCTTTACTTTCGGCCTCTTCTTTAGTTGGTGCAGTATTATCCCATTTCTTATTAGGGTTTACATCACCCTCGATAAGATACGTACATTCTTCTTTAATATAAGCCTCTACGATGTTTGTAGTGGATAATGTATTTGTGTTTTTCTTAGTTACTGTCAATACCATAGTTGAATCTTTATTATCTTTGATCATCAAATCTACTATATTTGTATCGACACTCATAGTTACCGTTACTATCGGCATATTGAGATTATCATATTCTTTATTGATGATAATCTGTTTTATATTCTCTTGCTCTATAGGATAAGACTTAATACTGCTACCACTACGGTGGTTAAAGTCTATCCTAGCCATATATTCATAAGTGAGCTGCATATGTATCACCTCAAGAAAAAAATAAAGTACAAGGACCGATAGTGGCCCTTGTACTAGAATGTTGAGGATTATAATCTAGTTAGATCTAATGGGTGGTTAGTAAAATACTTATTATTAAGACTCTTAACCATATCAGGATCTATTAGATTTACATTCCATCTGATATCCTCAACTGGTTTACCAGCTAATATATACTTATTGTATTGATGTAGCACATCAACTGCTTTAAAGTTACTGAATACCTTATTAGGATCTAAGTTCTTATTCAATAACTGACATAGTTCAGCTATATCGGCAAAGCTACTAATATAATTAGTACGTTTATGAGCTAAGAACTGTGGTACTACTTTAATAATCTTATCAGTTCGTATACCTGTACCACTTACACTACGTTGTCTTACCCCTAATAATGCCATAATTAAACTTAAAGCATCTCTAGGTATAGTATCAATAAGATCAGGTTCAGAAATAGCACGTTTAAGACTACTGATGTATTCTGCTACACAGTTATCAATATTAATAGCTTTACACTCTAACTCACCAAATCTATACAAGTGTTTAACTTGTACAGTCTGTGTCATAGATATAGGAATCAATTGATGATTCATTACTGATCTACTTAGAATGATATTTGGATTATAGTTACCACTAGCAAACTCATCACTCATAATAGAATATATTGATACTGATGGGTCTACTGGAGCCTCAATAAAGTATACATCTGGAAGATACTTACAAAGTATATTTAATACGTACATATTATGCTCAAGATATTCTTTAATACCTATAGCCATATCATAATCAGCCAGTGAGTTCTGATTATAAGTTGGTAGTTCTTCTACAGCTGTAGGGAAATATCCTGTGGTATAGATTAGGAAGATCTTTGTATGTACACCAAAGTATCTTCTATAAAAGTCTCTATAGTGACCAACTAAGTTAGTTATATAAGCCACTAAGTCATGTTTAGCTATAAGAAGCATATTATTCTTATAGAAGTCTCTAAAGATATGATACAAGTCAATATAGATATTTAAACCTGTAGCATCACTATTAGCAAACTCTCTAATGGTTAAATCATTCAGTGTCTTATAAGGAATCATATTAGATATAATGATTCCTTCGACACCAGCTTTATAACGTGATTGTAATTCTTGCATTGTCTATTACCTCCTATAGTTATAATATATAACTAATTAGGCATTTCCACAATACTTACAATGCACAGAGTTTCTTAACTTACGTAAACATGTATTACATATAGGGGTAGAGAATCCCTTAGGTGGAGATGATTGTGTTTTACCACAGATAATACAAGTGAATGGTAAACGTTCAGCTTTAGCCAATCGTTCTAGACAGCTATCACAAAACATTAGCTTCATATCACGCACATCACGTTGGTCTATCTTATGGCATGCTTGACATTCAAAGTCCCAGTATTGTACATACCCAGGGTCTTCATTATCAAACTTACATGTTTCCCAAATACATCTACCATTATTATTTAAGTATACACAAGTTTTTCTTTCACATTTCTCAAACTGTTCATAAGGGGGCTGTGTGTCACCTTTTAGTTTGTTTTCTTCGGATTGACCGCTACCAAAACTCATTTCTTTTCACCAGATTTCTTTTTATTACTACGACGACGTCTAGGTTTAGTACGTTTCTCTTCTTTAGGTTTGAAATTATTACCCTTAACGATATTAAATACAATATCATCTGGAATATCCGCATCAGGTAAAGTATTATCATAAATAGGAGAGATGTCTTTATCACGTTTAAGGTTCTTTTGTTTTTCTTTGAACTCATCAACACATTTGATTAGCTCATCATGACATTTATCCTTATTGATTTTGTGTGCCACATCTTTTAATGTTTCATTAGCAGATTTCTTATCATACCAATTATCAATCTTATTGTCGACTTCTTTGATTTCTTCTTTAGTTAACTTTAGTTCATCCTCATCTAAACCCAATGGCATAAGCATATTATCAACACTATTTATTGATACAACATCACCATCAGTATCAGCTTTAACTTCAGGTTTAGGTGGTGGATTTGGTCTAACTGGTATTGGACGTACTGGCGTACCATTAATCTTAATAGGTGGTTCTTCTTCAGGAAGTTTCACCCATATATTATCATTCACACCTGGTGGTGTAGTACCCTTAGGAACATAGAAAGTTGGACCATTTGGTGCACTATAAATATCATACTCTTCTTTAGGTTTACCTTTAATTTTTTGGATTGCTCGTTTAATCCAAGTATTAATCATCTTAAACATATTAAACTCTCCTTACTTTACAATATAATCTATATCCATAGATATACCCTGATTCTCTAGGGATTTGGTAATACCTTTGGCTTGTTTCTTAGTATATACTTTATCCATAAAGTATATATCTATTTCAACCCTAGGTTTTACCGAATAGAATCTTCGTACAGAACCATCTACAACTAGAGTATCATCTAACCAGATATTGGAATTAAACATATCAGAATACTTCTTACCAATATTATCCCAGTCTGGTTTAGATAATGGTCGTATTAAACCAACTTCAGCTAATGCTGTCTCTTTCTTATTAAAATATTGTGGTGTTTTAAGATAAGCATTAAACTCAACTATAGTTGGCGTATAAAGCATTTGCTGTATTTGATTTAGCTCACCAGAGTCTATCATACGACGCATACTACTATTATCTTCTAAACCTGTTGGAGAATACACTTTAACAAAAGATCCATTACTTAAAGCAGCATTTGCCAAGTTATATCTATTAACTAATTGGAACCTAGGTCTAGGTGCACCCTCAGGTTCTTCATATAATACAACTTTAATATGACTATACTGTATATCATCTATAGCATTATGATATGCTTCCATAATTTCAGCTTGCTGTTTACTATTAATACCTAACTCATCAGAAATATATTGTAATCTTTCTTGGTGATTGTCAGGTATAATACCATATTTTTCTTCATACTGAAGAAGTTTCTCATGTCTTGTTTTTCGTTTCATCAGACAAGTATCCTCCTTTCTTGTGTTAAAAACCCCGATAAGACGCTTATGGCCTTATCGGGATGTTTTTGTTCTTATATAATATTAATTGTACATATGCAGAATTCTATTCATAACTGATTGAGTTAATGTTTGCATCGGACCATTGGAAAGTAGCTGTTTAGCTTGACCAGACATAGACCAATAAGCTAATCTAAATGCACGACCAATATCAGTTTGGTTGATATTTACACCCGCCATATTAGCTAGGTAAGTTAATGCATTTACATTTTTCAAAGAACTTTCCATAGATAGGTTACCAGATAAGTCTCCTATTACATCTGGAGCAATGATATTCATACTATGATATAAATCTTTGATATCAATAGATACATCTACTACAGTTGGTAGACCATCAATAGTCCAACCACCATCTGTACCCTTAGTAATAGATAGAGAACCAATCATACCACTATCAATACTGAAGAACCCTTTATAGAATGCTCTAACTAGGAATGGTGATGCATATCCATTAGCCCCCATTTGTCTTGGTGCAGACATACAGATTAAGTGGATTAATGGTGCACCTATATTTAGGAACCAGCTATATTTATCAAAGTCTGGTGTAGTTAATTTGATATTAACTGTATAGCTTACACTATGACTAGAGTCTGACCAGATTTCTGGGAATACAAGTTTACCACCAGCAAATACAGTTTTAGCACCAGTCTTTAAGTTATCAATAAAAGAACCGATACCACCAAACATGCTATCACCAGCATTGTTACCAGATGCTGTATTATTGATTACATTACCACTATCAGTATTAGCATTATCATAGAATGAGATATTACTTAGACCAGTAATGAATTGTAGCTCTCTAACCATACCAGACATCTCATTTACTTTAGCAGCTAATTGAGATTGTGTTGTATCATTATTAAAAGACTCAGAAATAGATGTCTCAGAGTTAAGATAGAATGCTACAGCACCATAATATGATAGCTGTCTAGATAGAGATGAGGACGATGTTAAAGTTGACCAATCAAAGTTACCAATCTTACCACCATAAGGTGAATCTTCATTAGATATACCGAGGTATGCGGCTAAGGCATTAGTCATAGCATTTACATAAGTAAAATACTCTTTCTTGGCAAAACGTAACTGATAGTATTTAGTCTCTTTACCCTTACCAATGATACCATCAGCTAAGGATTGTAAAGAGATACCATCAGCACCGCCAGATAACTTTTGAATCAAAGCATTCTTTTCTTTACTAGAGTAGCCAGCTAAGAATTCAGGCAGCCCAGGTGTAAGAATTAATAATGGTATTTTAGATGCTATTTTAGTACCAAAAGTTCTACCAATATTAGTTCCTGGTATACGTCTATCGGCTATATCCATCCATTGATATGGCATACCGAATACACGATATAGTTGGGCTGTATCGAACTCATGCATATTGATATTATACGCATTAAAGTTTGTAGCGGCTGCCATCTCTTCCGTAGATGCTAATGAATCATCATATTCACGTTTCTGACCAGCAGCTACATCTTTACCAGAGTTCTTAATAATAGCCTCTCTACCTGCTTTATAACCTTGCTCTAAAGTCATACCGGCATTGCCTTGGCCTGCTACAGATTTGATTGGACTAGCGTTAGCATTCTTGGTACTACCATTAGAATAGTCTACAGCAGTACCAGCTACACCTAACTCAGTAACAATATTACCTTTAATCATCTTTTGGTTTTCGGCACTACCAGTACCCCAATAACCAGCAGAGACCTCTGCGGCTTTCTGGCGAATTGTAGCCTGTTCTTGAGCACTCATACCACTATAATTAGATATTTCTTTAGCCATACGATAGTACTCAATTTCACCATCAGTCATCTTATCGGTACCAAGACGTTCAGCAGCCTCAGTAAACATTTTATAGTTTGCTAAGTCTGTTTGGTTGAATGGTTTACCCATAGCAAGTTTTTCTGTACTACTAGAATTGAGTACAGCAGCCATAGTTTTCTTGAGTTTGGTGGCATCTCCACCGATACCATCCAAACCCTCATTACGTAAGTTATTTAATGATTTATCTGCCATATCGGTAGCAGAAGATGCCACTTTGAAGTAAATATCCAGGGGCAGTGCAGCTTCCCCGTTTATTTTCCCCGGTATGGGTCCTCTTCGGCTTTAGCACGTGCTTTGGCATACATACCATCAGCATTAGAGTTATTGTATTTAGCATATGGGTCATATTGTTTAATCATAACCAATGTTTTAGTTGGAATCCATTGGTTGATACCGTTTTTAACTTTATGACCTAATAATGTCAATTTGCGAGAAGAGTCAAGCATATAAACTACATGATAGCAGTTTGGTAAGCAAAGCTCTTTAGCGATTTTTTGGCCATAAGCATTTACAGAACCTGGTTTAATACCAACGATATCGTTGTATTTCAACGTACGATAATCTACTGGTGGGTATTGAGATATATTAGAAGTATCTTCTTCTAAATAATCAAATGTACCATATGTAGAAGCAATACGCACCCAGCGTTCAGCTTTATTTGGTTCACTAACACGACCCCAAACACCTTCACGTTCTTTAGGAACTTCTGGTGGAGTTGCATAAATAATACCAGGAGCAAATTCGTAAATATTTACGGATTCACCTGGACGTACGAATGCACGCATAAGACCACGATCATCTGGAGTCTCACGTACATATAAAGGTTTTTTGCTTGTATTGACATACACTTTATACTCAACCTTTTTTTCAGAGGTTGTATTATCAGTAGTTGGCATATGTATTACCTCCCGTAATAATAAAAATAAAAATTTAATAAGATGTTCCCACTAGGCCAATTTCCAGACCTAGTGGGTTAATCTTATATTATAGTTCAGGGTCCCAAGGGATACCCATAATATCTTTTACATGCCGACTAAGTTCAACAAGAACTTTATTAGCAGCGGCCATAAGAGGTACAGATGCTACCATACGACCATTTACTGAATGAACCGCAAGAAGCGAATGTACTTTCTCATTTTTACGATATTCACTTACAGGCTCTTTGCCTTTAGGGAAGATAGATTTTACTACACCTTTAAGAGCTGAGTAGTATACTAACTTATCACCTACACCCATAGTGTCTTCATATTTAACGTAGAATTCTATACGTACTTTATCTTCTGCATGTTTAAGTTTACCTGTAGTTGGAAGCTTACCAGTAGAGTCATATTCCTTAGTGGATATATTCATCTTTTCAAGATGCTTCTTAGTTTTATTGATTTTAGATTCGTACTCTTCTACAGTCTTACGTAATGTAGGAGATAATTCTTCTAATTCATTAGTACGATAAATCTTAATACCTTGAAGTACACCAGTAACTTTAGATTTGATTTTAACTTTACCTAAATCATTTACTTCATCACCATCTATCTTAAGTTTAGCTAAGATATCATTAGAAGTTTCATCATCAGAAGCAATTTGATAAGTAAATAAAGTGTCACCCTCTTGTACTTGAGTTCCTACTTTAGCAATAAAATCTACAGTATCTTCTTTATTGACCATTACATCGATCTGTAATAATACATCAGATGTCATATCTTCGGATAATTTATCAGAGATGATAGCACTATCCTCGAAACCTTCGTCTGTATTCATAATAGCGATCTTAGTTAAAGTACCGATATTATAAGATAAGTTACCAGTACCAACGTTATCAGAATAGCTAGATTTATCATAAGCTATAATATCTCCAGCTTTAACTTTAGATCCAACTTTAAGATCAGTATCTAGTTTAAGATTTACATAGAAACCACCATCAGAGTTCTTCTCTATACGATTACGTAAATCAACGTGTTCAACTATACCTTGATCTATATATCTTACGATCATATAGTCATCAGTTAATTCTGCAATTACACCATTATGCTTAGCTTTAAATGCGAATGTATCAGACGTCATATATGGTAATGCTTGGTCTGCACCATTAGTTAATAATAATGGATCACTACGTCTAGTTCTCATACCATGTTTAGACGTTTGAATAAATGTCATAGCTGTACGGAATGGATCATCATGTGTGGTACCTAATGGAGTTAATGCTTCTGTAATAGATAGCGTATTAACATCATTCATCTTAGATTCTTCATTCTTATTATTGTAGATATAGCCACGAGTATCATTAATAGCCATATTAATAGTAGTCTGTCTATTAATACCTACATTACCAGCAAAGCCTGTAGACATTGCTAGTTTATTAACCATGGATTTATCATAAGTACGTTTCTCTAGATTATAAGATCTATCAGAGTTCAAACCAGATAACCCTTTAAATGTAACCGTATTAGCAGTTTCCATTTCAAGCAATGGTGTTAAGATACTCAAATCAGATGCCGTAGAATCAGATAAAGTGAGATCTATTACAGCAGAGCGTTTGATAAACATCTTGCTGTCAGTTCTACCATTTTTATATTCAGCTAAGAATAATTGATATGCTGTAGCTAAAGACTTATATACAAAGTGAGCAATACGTTCATTAGTACGGAAACGATTACCAGTAATATCAGTATGCTTATTATACTGATTATCTGCTAATAGACTACTAGCATAACCTAATGCTGTAATATAATCAGTTGGGAGATTATACTTTCTACATACATCACATGTGATAGGGTCCATCATTAAGTTATAGAATGCATCTAAACCATTGGCTTTAATTCTACCACCGTATTGATCCAATACATCTAACCACATAGCTACACCATTAGTCTCAGCTATAGTATAGTCTTCAGTATTAATCTCAAATAGACCAGATACTAATAATGAAGTCTCTGGTGAGCTATCATAAGTTAAGAAACCGTCTTTGAACCTAATATAGTTTTTATCTACAGTTGGTCTTTTCTCTTGAACTGTCCATTGTACTTTAGCTCTATTTAAAGCCTCAGATAAACCTACAGAATAAGCCATTACACAAATAACTGGAATATTCATTTGGTTAATAGATGCTCTAGAGTGTGCTACAGTTTTGCCTTGTTTATAATATTTCTTAAACTGCTCTTGGAATGCTTCATCAGACATAAGCTTACTATTAATCATGGTAACTACATCATCATCTTCAGCTGCCAGTATAGTCTTATCTTTAGTATTGATGCCATAAGCCAGTATACCATCAGATTGGTCTTTATATTCAGTCGTATTACGTAGCTCATCTTGGTTAAAGAAGATCTTAGTACCGTCTTTAAACTCAATATAAGAGAATTGGGATGCCATATCAATATATTCCATAGGGAGAATGTATTTAGCTGTAATTTTCAAGTTAGATCCAGTAGTGATCTTCTTGATAGTAGTACAACCTTTATATTTATTTTCTAAGATTTTATATAAAGATCTGATTATTGCTGCAGTCAAGTTAGTAGACTTACCCTGTTGACCATATTTATTAATCATAATCTTATTATAGTTAGTAACCAACTGAGATGTAGTTGGCCCAGTCTTAACTATAGGGATATTGATTAATTGTCCAGAGATAGTTTTATCATTACCACGTAACCGCATAAAACGATTATCTATCAACTTAGGTACATCGAATGTAAGATTATGTCTAGTACCATTAGCATCCTCTAGTTGTACACGATATGTCCAGATAGAATCTTCTGATGTAGATGTATCATCTTTATCTATCTTAATTATAGACATAGGGATTGTCTTATTTTCAGAGAATGCATAGATAGCTCTAACTATATCAGCATCTAAGTCATACTGTTTATCGAAGTTGACTTTCTTTAAACCTTCCCATTGATCGTCAATAGATTCTACTTGAGGGATATCTGTATTACGTAACGGTTGCTCAGCACTATCTTCAAGTAATTGAGATATAGGTTTATTATTAAGACTAGACTTTAAGAACTTATCATTCAATAAATCCATACGTTTACGTCTAGCTTGAGAGATATCTATTGTAGTATGTCTTGTCTCTTGTGCTTTAAGTAAAGCTACTTTAAGATTGACTTCTTCTTCGGCTTTCTTAATAGCTTCTGCTTCATCTGAAGAAGCATTTACAATATCATTAAGCTGATTAGATAGATCTTCTTGAGCTTTCTCTTCTTCTTTAGAAGATTCAGGGTCTAATGGTTTTGCTTCTGGTTCTTTAGGTTTATCTATATCAACCACATCAGCTTTTCTAACGTCTTTAATTATATTAGATTTAGAACCGTCTACATTATTAATTTGGATACCAGATTGTCTTTCGATAGCATCAGCAACTTTGATTTTGATCTCCTCTTTGTTTTCACGTTCAGTATCTTCAACTGGTTCTTTCATAATCAGTTTGCGGATATTTTGTTTAAACTTTGAGATAGCATAATTATCAAAATCGTCAAAGTTGACTTTAAACCATCCAGTTTTACCTAAGAAGATAAAATCAACCCCTTTAAAGTATTCTAGTTCATATGAACTAGTAGTATATAATCTAGTTATAATAGAGAAGATATTGATATCTTTAGTAATACTAAATAAACCAGATAGGTCAGCATCTTTAGCCCAATCATGTACTGGGACTATAACTGTCTTCTTAGTATATGAGCTAAGTCGTTTATCATTAATGAATCTAGCCATTAATGTAAATAAGATATCAGTGCCATAATCTTTAGGGAATTTCTTATTATACTTATTCGTAAAGAATGCATCGGTATAATAAGTCAAGTCATAGAATAGATTTCTATTCATATATTTATCAATGGTTAGTCTAGTCATAGTTATATTAGGAAATTTTTCCATAATAGTTTCATAGTATGCTAAGACTTCTTTCCTATTTCTAAAACGCTCTCTATGTAGCATTTGAGTTAGACGTTTATTAGTCATAGGACCTTCTACGGATTCACCAAATAGAATCAATTGATCGCTAGTTTGGATATAGTCTTCATTGATAATGGACTGCCCTTCACATACAATATCTAAATCTGGTTGGTAATCTAGTAACTCACCAGATTCAGTTTGTACTTGTCTTAATGGTGTGATATAATAGCCATAGTTTGGTTCTACATAGTATGAACTAAACATAGATAAGTTCTCAATCAATGGAGATTCCATTATGTCTTTTACACCATCAAAAGATTTAGCCATAAGAAATATACAACTACCAAAACGTTTATTCTTCTTATTGATAGGGGTATAAAACTTAGAGTTTATTAATCGTAAAGGCTGTATACGGTCTATTAAGATAGCCATTCTAATAACCTCCAATTTTGTTAATTCTGAGTATATTATTCGTTTAATAGCCTGTTGAGGGTGTACTCTTATAGAGTCTAAATTTCACCTAACACTCATATAGAGTAAATAATATAAGCTAGTTATATTATTTAATACTGTACGGATCCATTGGAGTAAAGAATAATTACTTAGGTTCTAAACGTTATAGCTATATATCAATCAAATTATTTATCTACGTAAAGACCATAGGGTCTAATTAAAAAATATTTTATATAGTTACCATACTCTGTATAATATATGTCAAGACATACAAAATGTGTAATAGTGTATCACATTATTAAACCCTCTATTTTACACACAGTTGATTGGTTTTAGTTATAAATTAGACCCTGAAGTTGTAAGGGGATTAAACAGTTAGTATTAAACAATTATAGGTATCTTATACGACGTTACTCATTCTTCTTCGGCTATCCCTGTGGTAGGGTCTTCAATTTCAACCCAAAATATACTAACCGTATATATGATTAATATAAATCAGCTAACTACCACAAATAGCATGTCAGGGTTATGATATTCATAACTTAAAACACACTTGATCACACATAAAAGCCCCTATAGGATTTAGATGTCCTATAGGGGCTTTTTATGTTTTTTAATAAATTATTACTAGATAAACAGGTTATTAATCTTATATAGCCTAAGTGAGGTACAGTTATGACTGATAAGAGTAAAAAGGGTACGTTAGAATCGGGAAATATGAGCTTTATTGATTTCTTAAATCAGAGCTCTCCTATTGAATTGAATGAGTTTCTCAAAAACAAGGGGAAACGAAAAGTAAGATCAATGTTTATACGTCTATAAGACTTATAATAAACTAATTTTCTTTATGGAGGAAACAAACAATGAATACTGTAAAAGAATTAATGGGTCAAATCAAAGCTGAATTGAAACATGCTTCTGCATCTAATAAAGATGAAGCACGTGTAATGGCTGCTATGCTTAACGACACTGATTTTAAAGTTGGTGTATATGATTCTACTGGTAAAGTCGGTGAAGTATGTATCGCTGATGACTACCGTAATATCTTAGCTAATGCTATCTCTTCTACAACTAAAATCTCTAAAGAAGAAGCTACTGTATTGGCCGCTGGTTATGAAGCTAAGAAAGCAGACGCTGAACGTATGTTAAACATCGTTAAAACTTTCCCATTCGAATATATGCGTAATACTGGTCGTACTTTCAAATTGGGTGGCCGTGAAAAATCCAATATTACATTATCTTTCAAAGATGTACAAGCGTCTACTCGCTCTTTCCCTAAACAAGAAGGTATTGACAAAGATGGTAAAGCTATCTACGTTAAAACTGAAGTTAAAGTTCCTGGTTATGAAAGTATCAAAGTTCAAAACCCTTGCCCAGCTTGGGTAAAAAAATAATATAACTATAACAAGATAGTGAGTAGAAGTATAATGCCATCGCCAAGAATACGAGCAATTATAATTATACTCACATTGAATTTCTTCCTAGATAGTAGGGCGCTTACCATACCTCTAGCCAACCTTACTATCTAGGTAGGATTCCTCTTATAGTTAATAATAACCCCTATTCTAACTTAACTCCAAGCTATACCCCATATAGGCACTGTCCTATATGGGGTATTTGCCGTCTCTCAGAACACACCATTAATCCAAGAAAGGAGGAATACACTCTTGGCAAAAGTTAAAATTACTAACTATCTAAAGAACCTAGGTAAATCTTTAGTATTTGCTACAGTAGAGGATACTATTAAAGCTGAAATGCCTTCAGCTACAGAGTTCTTATCTACTAATGCTGATACGATGAAAAGTGTTTACCATGGTGTCAAGGATTATAAAACTACAGTTCGCCGTGCTGGACAGATGATTGCTGGTACTGGTCTATATCAGGCAGGCGACCATGCGTTTAAATCCGCTTTAGAAGATCTAAAGACTGGTAATTTCTATAACCAGCAACGTGGTGATGACTTAATGATGAAGTCAATGGGTATGGATGATTTTGATATGGATTTCGATGAAGACTTCTCTATGGATTCTGATGACAAACCTAGTCTTGATCATGATACTGAAGCCACAATACAAACTATAGAAGCTAGTACTGCTGCTAGTACAAATGCTATTGCTGGTGCTACAGTAAAAAGTGCAGAGCATGTGGCTGGTACAGTACGTCAAAGTACCTCTCTTATGTTTGCCCAACAAGAGAAACTATTCTCTGGGTTAAATAATAACCTATTAGGTATGCATGGTACTTTAAATAATATCATGGCATTTAATCAAGGTAACTTACAGGCTCACTTAGAGAACTCTCGTAAATACTTTGAAGAGTCTTCTCAGCTTAATCGTGAAAATAATGCTATCTTAAAAGAAATGCTAGATATGCAACGTCATGATTTCCAAGCTAGACTAAAATCTAAAGAAGAAGCAGAGAAACGTACTAAAAATAAATTCGATATCAATAACTTAATGACATCTAAAGGTGGTATCGATTTAGCTAGCTATTTTGGCCATATCAAAAAGAATGTCGTTGATGAAGTAGAGATGTCTGAGCTTGGTATATTAGCAGGAATGGATGCAGACCAATTAAAGATGATGGTTTCAAATCCACTATCTATCATTCCTATTGCTATTGGGCAGGGTATCATTGGGAAGAACGTTCGTGCTCAAATGAAGAAATTAGATAAGACCTTATCTGGTACATTTGCACATATGCTTACAGAGCTTCATAGGGCAGGGCAAGAACGTGATGGTATAGCTGGTATTATAGGTCGTATCTTCGGTGCTAAACAAGAATTGACTACCAAACTTAAAACTGATAAGTTTGAGAAAGGACCTATTCCATTTGATGGTATTACTAAGAAAGCTATCATTGACGTTATTCCTGGACACTTAGCACGGATCGAAGCCGCTCTTACTGGTAATTCTGCACCAGTATATGACTATGAATCTGGTAAGTGGACAACCATGGCTAAGATTAAAGAACGCCGAGACGATATGGAAAAAAGTGCTAAACAAATTGGCTTGGCTGAATTTAAAAAGCAAATGGAAAAGGGTGCGATTACTGGTGGTGTAACCGGTGATATTGATGCTATAGGTAATAAGAAAGAGTTTATGGAAGAATTATCTGAGTACTTCTTCAAACATCAAACTCTATCTGGTTATAGCGGTAAGTATAAAGATGCTGCTAATAAAGCATGGGATAATGCTGATATGTCGTTAGCCGCTAAAGAAATACATGATGCTATGGCTAACTTTAATAGCATGATGCATTCCATTGAGAATACTCCGCACGATACTATGCTTAAACTATTTGATGGCTCTCAAAAGTTTGCTGGTAAACAGAATGCTGCTGGAAAACTATCAGGTGTAAGTTTATTAACAGATGATGACGGTAATGGTGCAATCTACTATTTAAAGAATATCTGGGAAGAGCTTAGATCTATTAGAGCTGGAGGATCTCTAGGTGGCGGATCTGGTAAACGTAAGAAACCAGTTAAAGCCAAATATAGACGTGGCTCTAACGTTAATAAAGCTCATACCGGGGAATCTAAATCACAATCATCTTCAGATGACGGAGAAGGTCCCATATTTGGTGATGCTGATCAATGGGCTGCTTCAGCGGATGATGTTGGTTACAATGACCCGGATGAGTTAAAAGCTGACCCTAATAATATCTTAGATGAGATATTTAGTGATACTGATGCTACAGCAGCTGATAAGTTTAAAAACGTACTTAAAGCACTATATAAATCACCACGTAGTGTGGTTGCTGGTGCTGTTGGTATGGTTGATAAGCATATCTATAAATTCTTCTTTAAACAAGATACAGGTCTTAAAGATAAAGACGGTAAACCTATAGTTGGTTTCTTTAACCGTATGGCTTATCAATTAGATAAGACATTCAATACTGTAGTTGATACTTTGAAGAAGAAATTATTAAATCCTATTAAAGCTAAAGCTAAGAAAGCTTGGAAGAAGGGTAAAGAATTCTTTGGTGGATTTGTTGATGAAGAAGACCAAGAAGAATTTACAAGTGCTTTACAAGATTCTAAAGATGGATTTATTGGTTCTTTTAAAGAGCAATTTGCTTCAGTAAAGAAAGATTTATTCAAAGAAGATACTGAAATGAAGATTGCTTCTCAATCTAAGCAATCTCGTAGTGTATTCATGGATAAATTAGAGTCTGCTCTTGAGTCTGCAGCTACAAAAGAAGAAGCTGATAAAATCAAGAAGCGTATTAATAAAGCTAAGCGTCTTTTTAAATCCGTAGAGAATGAAGAAGATAAAGCTGAACGTGCTAAAGTAGACCAAAACTATAATGGTACATTAAATGTGCCAGCATACTCTTTAACTACAGTATCACCTGGCGAAGCTATTATTCCAGCTGACCAAAACCCATTCAATCCTGATAGGGATAAAGCTAGCCGTAGTAAAGATCGCTATGAGGAAGATAAATTAAAACGTAAATTTATTGGGGCTGACGGTCAAGAGATTTTATCTCATGCTGATGGTACATCATCTTTCGGTAAGGCTGGTAAGTTTGCTCGTGGTAAATTAAATGCATTATGGAAAGATGGTTTTGGTCGTATCGGTGATATGATTAAAGAAACCCTAGGTTCTGATGCATTTAAAAACTGGAATGAAAAAGACCGTGAGTTATTTATGAATCCTGCTAAGCTTGCCGGTAAAGGTATAGCTGGTGGTGGAGCTGGTGCTTTAATTGGTACATTATTCGCTCCAGGTATCGGTACTATCATTGGTAGTTTAGCTGGTGCTGCTGGTAATATTTTAAGAGAATCTGAAACTGTTAAAGGGTGGTTATTTGGTCAAATTGGTGAAGATGGTGCTCGTCAAGGTGGTGTGTTCTCTCGTAAGACACAAGCCTTAATGAAAAAGTATCTTCCTGATATGGGTGCATGGGGTACTGTAGGTTCAGTTGCTGGTTTATTAACTGGTTTTGGTCCTGTTGGTGGTGTTATGCTTGGTGCAGCTATTGGCTTCGCTAAGAATAACCAATCTATCTCTGATAAATTATTCGGTACGCAGTTAAAAGACAAAGACGGTCGTATAATCGGTCGTGCTAATAACGGTATTATCTCTAAGAAACAACAAGCTTTCTTAAAGAAATCTTATAAGACTATGCTTCCTGGTGCTATTGCTGGTTTAGTTATGGACCCAACTGGTGGTTTCTTAACTAATATCGCATTCGGTGCTGGTGGCAGTCTATTACTTACTTCTGATAAATTCCAAAACTTCATGTTAGGTAAACGTGGTTTTGACGGTAAACGTCGTGGTGGTGTATTAGGTAAGATCGAAACAATGCTTACTTCACCAATCAAAGCATTTGCTAAATCTATCACAGATACCAAGAAGGGTTGGATTGGTTCTGCTATCGTAAAGCCTACAGCAACTTTATTTAAGGGGCTTATGGGTGAAATCAAAATGGCATGGCGTAAAACAAGTATAATGGATGTAATCGGTGATGCTTGGAGAAAAGCTATTGAATCTACAGTTGGTAGACCATTCATGCATAAACTAGAAGAGGATGTAATTAAACCGTTAAAATCTAAAGTAACTGGTTGGTTAGGTTCTTTATTTAAACCTATCAAAGCTGGTGCTCAATGGGTTAAAGGTAAAGTTGCTTCTGGTTTCGGTGTATTAGGTGAAGCCGGTGATAGACTTATAGACCGTCAACAAATGCAAGGTCTAGGTGCAGCTCTTAGTATGTCTGCAAGAGAACGTCTAGAGCGTGGTAAAGAACGTGGTCTTGATGGGTATAAATATCAGACTATGGATACCAAACTAGTTGGTATGAATGTAGGCCAACTAAATACATACCGTAACTCTCTATATGCTATGCTAGATGGCGATCAAATTCACGATCATAAAGTCGACACTATTAAATCAGCTAGAGAAAGATTCTATGGTAACAAACGTGACCTAGAGAATGGTTGGACTAAGAAAGGTGCAGACGATATTGCTATTGCTTTAGATAAAGGTGAGCCTTGGAGTAAGATTGAGAAAATTATCTTAGACCATAGATTACCTGAAGAATCTGAAGCATTCTTATTAAAAGAAGCTAAAAAGACATATGATGAAGTTACAGCTATGTCTGATATGCAAAAAATATCTGCAGAAGAGCGTGCTAAGATTCAAGCAGAAACTGAGAAGTCTCTTGGACTCGAAGCTGGTGCTCTCAATTCTAGATCTACAACTAATGATATCTTGTCTACGGTTAATAGTGAATTAGATGAACGTGGTGTTGATTCTGCTATTGGTGTAAAATCTAAAGTTGTTAATGATAAGATCGTTACAGCTATGGATACATCTGTACAATATCTTGATAAGATGAATCTCCAATTAGCTAATATTGCTAGTCTTATTTATTCTGGTAAACCTATCAATGATAATATCATGAGGGAATATAAGATAAATAAAGATGGTATAGCTACACCAGGAGATGCAGCATCTGCAGATGAGACTTTACCATCTGGATATACTAAGTCTGGTAGTAAATACTTTGATGGCCAAGGCCGTGAAGTAGTTAAGACTACAGATGGCGGATTTAAACTTGCTGATACTGAATCTAATAGTGATATCAAGAAAGAGGCTGAATCTAAAGAGAAACGTGAAGATGAGCGTTTCGATAAATTAGCTGATGATATCAATAAGAAAAACGGTAAATCCAGTAAGGATAAAGACAAAGATAAAGGTGGTTTATTCGGTAAACTTAAAGGTGCATTAGCTGGTCTTGTAGGTCTTGGTGGATCTATGGGTGGCTTATTAATGAATCTAGGTAAGGGTGTAGCTGGTGCTGGTATTGTAGGATTATTTGCCCCACAATTGATCAAAGCAATGCCTGCTATTATTGAAGCAGTAAAAGAAAACTCTAAACCTATTGCAGATTCAATTTCATCTGTAGTTACTGAAGTTGTCCCTCAAATTACTAAGAATTTATTCTCTAGTATGGCTGACTTTATCACTGACCCTAAAGTAGGTGTAGTATCTAAATTAATTGGCACAGTTGCTGTTGGTGGTCTTATGGCTAAAGCAGTATGGCCTCTAGTTAATGTAGGTAAAACTATCTTCTCTATGGGTAAAGGTCTATTCAGTTGGTTTAGAGGTTCTTCTAAGAAAACTGAAACCGAGATGACCATTGCTGCTAATGCTATGACTCGTGCAGCTGCTGCTATGGAAATGATGGCTCGAGGAAGTCAAATTTCTAAAGGTATGGGTTTAAGTGGTGATATATCTCCTGGACATATTCCTGGTAAAACTCCTGGAAAGAAACCTGGCAAACCTAAAGGTAAGATTGGTGGTTTCTTTAGCAGATTCGGTGGTGCTAAAACAAAATTAGCCGCATCTATTGCTGCAACTATGGGTTTAGATTATGCATTAAACTCTATGACTGCTGATGCAGCTGAACCTATGGATCCTAATGACCTTAATTATGGTACATCTGGGACTGGTGAAATTCCTACAGGAGCAAATTACGACCAATCTAGTATCAACCCACAGGAACTTGAAAATGAAGGCTTCTCTGTAGGTGATATTGCTGCTGAGGGTGCCCAGTGGATGGCTATTGATTATGCTACAGGTAAAGTTTGGGATAAAGTTGGTGGTGAATCTGATGTAGCTAAAGATGCTGCTAAAAATGAGTCTAAACTTTCCAGAGTCGCTAATAAAGCAACTAAAGTCGCTGAGTCTTCTAAAGGTATAACTGCTAAAATATTCTCTTGGGTTTCTAATGGTGTAACTTCCATGCTCAATAAGATTACTAGCGTAATGCCTAATAAAGAAGCTGCTGGTCGTATTGCTAAGATGGCAGGTGAAGCTGGTAAACGTGTAGCTGGTACATTAGTTAAACGTGCTGGTGGTGCTATTGTAAAATTAGCATCTAAAGCCTTAGCTGTTGGTGCTGGTGTCGGTGCTGTGTGGATCGCTTATGATATAATATCTGGTATCATTGGCGGTGTATCTGATTGGTATAATATTGCCGATGTAGCTTACGATGCTAATGTAGATACTGGTGTTAAAATCATAGCTGGTGCATCCAGAATTATTAGTAATTTATTATTAGGTCTTCTTGATGAGCAAGATATCTTTAACGTTTTAGGTGGCTTATTCTACGATATGACTCCATTCCGTGAAGATATTAAACGTCGTATTCAAGAGTACAATGATAACCCTGATACTCACCCTAAAGGTGCTCCATCTAAAATCTCTACAGCTAAAGAGTATAACGATATCTTCGCTAAAGGTCTTTTAGATAAAGCTAAAGAAACTTATGAAGATGCTAAAGACTGGGTTAGTGATAAGATTAGTAATGCTAAAGAAACTGTAAAAAGTGTAGCTGCTAATCTTGCTGGTAAAGTCGCTAATGAAGCTCAATATGTATGGGATAAAGCTAAAGATGCTGGTGCAGCTACAGCTAATGCTATAGGTAATGATTTATTATACATTGGTGGTAAAGCTATGACTGGTGTAGAGTGGTTGTCTGATAAAGCTCAACCTATCTTAACCATGTTTGGTAAAGCTGGTGAATTAGTAGTTAACGGAATGAAATCTGTTGGTGAAACAGTTAAGAATACCGTAGGTAAAGTTACAGGTTTCTTAGGTGATATGGTACAGGGTGCTAACCAATGGCTCAAATCCAAAGGTATCGATATCGGTGGTATTGGTCAAAAAGTTGCTACTGGAGCTAAGAATGCATGGGACTTCGTTTCTAACGAGGCAGCATGGTTAACTAGTCTTCCTGGAAAAGCAATTACTGGTGCTAAAAATATAGCTAGTGCTGCATGGAGTCGTATTACTGGGAATCAAGCATCTAAAACTGGCCAAGGCAAATATGGTATGGGTGGTTTCTTCAAACAAACTGACCCAATGTTTGCTAACTTACCATATCAAAACTCTAATGAATCTTCTGGTCAAACAATTGGAGACTCTGGTTGTGGTCCAATAGCTGGAGTTAATGCTATCTTAGCTGCTAAACATGGTATGGGTAGTGTAGATCCTGTATCTGCAGTAAACTATGCAGCTAAGAATGGTTATAAAGAATCTAATGATGGTACTAAACCGGGATTCTTTACATCATATGCTAGATCTCAAGGTATGGATGCTTCCAACTTATCTAAGTCTGGTGTAGCTGATAGCTTAATGAGTGGTGGTTCTGTAGTATTATCTGGTAAGAGCCGTAATGGTAATCTATCAGAGACTCACCCATTTGGTCCTAACCCTCACTATGTAACTGCTACTGGATATGATCCTAGATCTAATACAGTAACTATTCAAGACCCTGAAGAACCTAATGACAACTTACGTTACCCATTAGGAAGTGTATTGAATAATACGGATACTGCTATTGGTATTAGTAAACGTGGACGTTCTAAGAATATCCTTCGTCGCTTAGGTCGTAGTAAATTTGGTCGTGGTGGTAACACTGTTGAACAAAATATGGACCGTATGTGGACATATCTTAAAGGTAAAGGTGGTTTAGAACCACATGCTATGGCAGGTATTATGGGTAATACTATGCAAGAGTCTACATTCGACCCTAATGCTGATAACGGTACTCATAGAGGTTTATGCCAATGGGATAAAGAAGATCGTTGGGCTGACTTAACTGCTAAGTTTGGTGGAGACCCATCATTAGAAAACCAAGTAGATTATATGTACTACGAAATTAGTACTGGCACGCATATGACTTCTGGCTCTTCTATTATTCCTAAACTTAACGGTGCCGGTGATGCTGCCCAAGCGGCTGCTATATTCGAAGCAGAATTCGAACGTAGTGGTGGTGACTCTATGGAGAACCGTCAAAAATATGCAATGGCTATTTATGAGCATTACGTAAACGGTAAACCATTACCATCCGATTATAAGGGTGAAGTTCCTGCAGGTTCTGCTGGTGCTGCTAATGGTAATGGGTTAGCAGGTGCTTCTGGTGGTCAAAGTAATTTGTTAATGAAAGCTATCTTCGGCGATGCTGGGGATAAGATTACTCAAGCATATAACGCATTCTTCGGAAGTAGCGGATCTACTGGTGGAGCTGGTGGTGCATTCGGTGGAGTTGTAGGTGGTGGCAACACTAAAGCAGCTTCTAACTGGGCTGACTCTATGGTTAATAGCCAAGGTTACGGTAATAACGGTTGTACTACATTCGTTAATAAGTACCTAGAGCAAGCTGGTGTAAAACAAATCGATATGTATGTACCAAATGCAGAAGAGCAATCTAAGCAAAATAAACCTTACTCATTCAAACCTGCATCTGCTGGTGGTAATGAGGGTGACGTAGTATTATTAAATACTCTAACTAGTGATGCTGAAGCTGACCATGTAGTTATTGCTGACGGTAAAGGTGGATATTGGGGTAACTCTTCCAGTAGAAATCTTATCGTTAAAGGTGATATTGCTAGTGACTTTGGTGCTGAGAATATCAATGGTTATATCGCTACTGGTGGTGATGGACAAGGTGCTGTCGCTACAGGTAGTGCTACAAGATCTCAAGCTGATATTCTTAAAGACTCTTCATTAGACTACGGTGCTGGTAAGTATGGTAGAGCTAAAGGTATTAGTAAAGCTAAACAGATTAAGATTGAAGGTAACGGTGCTGTTAAAGCCGCTGCAGCTTATGCTAAGAAGCAGAAGAAATCTGATTACGGTAAAGGTTCTGGTATTTGGGATTCCTTATTATCTGGAGTATCTGCATACTATGGACAAAAACAATCCACACAATCACAATCTACTGGAGATACTGCTAATATCAATATCAACCAACAGCCAGCAACTGGTAGCTTAACACCAGAGCAAATTATGCAGTTATTGCAAGCTATCATCTCCTTGCTTGGTCAAATTGCTACTAACACTGCAGGTGGACAACAAGCCCCTGCTGGTTCTCAAGCAGCAATGAACCAAAGTAGTGATATCGGTAATATCTTACAATCAGTCCAAGGATTATTAGGTCAAAACAACCAAAACTTATTATCTAAGATTGGTGGTATGATTTCTGCATTCGGTGGTGGTATATCTGCTCAAGATAAACTCACTGCTAATTTAAGAACCCTAGCAGGTAAATAGTTGTAAATTATTACAACACTAACAATTTCAGTAAATGTGTATTTCTACAATATGGGTAGGGTATGTCCTACATCTCTACCCATAAAGTACTTTTGTAACTTTTTACAACACATATAACACAAAAATATAATCTAAGATAGTCTTGTAGAATATGGTATATCATATTCTATGATGGAGCCCGTCTCAAAGAATAACTGTCCACGTTAATCGTTATTATCTTAGACCATATGGGCGAAATACTAAAGTATTTATGTATTTTCTCCCCCACTTGCCTACTGCTCTCCAGCTTTCTTATCTTCTTTTGTCTCCTGGAAAAACACATGTTTTTCATGGGGGAGAGAGGGAGGTAGGGGGGTTGGGGGGTGGTGGGCAAGTGGGGGAAGAAAATACGTAAGTATTTTCGAGCGGCCTTAAAAGCCGGGCGAGAAAATACTTACGTATTTTCTAAAAATTTTTTTATTGAAAAAGATAAAATCTGTAGTATAAAATTAGTACAAAATATAGAAAAAGTATAAACCTCTATAGTATATAAAATAAGCTACTGTATATAAAATTATTACAAAGAAACTCAGATAGAATAATATATTCTATCTGAGATAATTTTTCTATATAGAAGATAAAATAAAACTCTCTATAGAAAGAAAGTGTATATACTCTACTCAGGAGATAAACAATCTACTTCTATTTTGTAGAGTATCATAATACTTAGGAAATTATATAAGGGTGGACTTACGTCGAGTCGCAGCTTCTAAGGCTGCTCCTCTCCTAGTCCACCTTATCTAATTATCTTAAGTAGTATCATGATCTAATTTTACTTTATGCTTACGCAGTTAAATTATAATACTATAGAGGTAAACAGTTTGTCTCTGTAGCAACTAGAATTTATACTATCCAAACAGAAGATACTATTCTCTCTATTGGAACTAGTTAGTTCGTCTCTGTAGCAACTAATTATTATAAAGCAAAAATTATTCTACACAAAGAAAGGATATTCTAATTATGCAATTTGATTATGAGATTCTAGATAGAATAGAATTAGATAAACCAATGATTATTGTATTCGAGGGAGTAGATGGAAGTTTTAAGAATACTCAAGCTAATCTACTAATGGATTATATCGAAGAGAATATTACAAGCAAAGTAGTTATGTTTCAGTTTCCTAACTATGGTAGTCCATCTAGTCATAATCTAGTAGACTATTTCAAATCTAGTAAGTTATACAAATCAGAAGATAACGTTGAACGTGTTATCAGTCCATTAGCAGAGACTGCATTATTCATTACAGATATCTTCACTACGTTTAATAGTAAACAAGAACTAGACAATATCCGTACATTCTTCAATGATAACTATATTATCATTATGGACAGATATTACTATTCTAATATCTATTACCAGTTAGCTAAACGTATAGTAAGCAAGATGGCATATATGCCTAGTGGATATTTAAGTTCAGTCAAATACAAAGAATCTCAAGGAATAGATTTCTCCATTATGAAAGAGATGGTAAAGAAACTAGCAGACGGATTCTTATTACCTAAAGCAAACTTAATCTTTAAGATGCATTACAAAGACACTAGTGTATTGAAAGAAACTATCGAAGCAAGGGCTAAAGAACAGACTGACCGTAATGATGAAATCAATGATGGTCAATATCTTATGCTTGATATAGCAAATGATATCTTAGCTAGATCAATCATTGATGAAGCACAGTGTCTAGAAAACAAAGATACTGATGTCCTAGTTGATATCCAACGAATGAATGCCGAAACGTCTAAGATTGAGTTTAGAACTAAGGAAGATATTAACAATGAAATCGTTAAAGTATTCTTAGAAAGAATTGGACAAGATGAAGATACTAAAGAAGATACAGAACTTGATGTCCACCAAGGAGAAGAATAGATTAATCACAGAAGATATTGAGACTACAAGTCAGACAGTATCCCTGCTATTCTTTCCAGACTTACCAGAGAAATATCCAATAGCATCAGCAGAGAACTATCACTTCTTATTCGCCGTAGATGGAGACATCATAAACAAAGAGCAAAAGATGTACTTACAATTGTATCAAGTATCTGATAATCTTATCTCTTTAAATCTTAAAGAGTATATAGATATCATCACAGATATACGTATACAGAATGAAGACTCCATCTTGTATAGACTAGCCACATACTTTGGTATAATAGAAGAGGATACAATCGAGGGTATTTATGAATACATCCGTTTACGTGGTTATGTGAATACTTTAGATATGGTAGAAGAAGATGATATCTTATATTTTAATATACCAGATATCGAAGACATATCCAAAAACTATATGGTTGGTAGAGATGATGTAGATTGGATATTAGACCCTTCAATGATCTATCTGCAAGTCAGACTAATGGACATTAGATTAAATGATTTATTAACACTAGCTACATTAGCCAAGAATTGCATCTACAAGCAAATATCAACATCTTCCAGTGGGGATACACAGGGGACATCGTATATTTGCGAATTAGCAATATCCTACCGTTCTATTCTTACCCATAAAGATACAATTGGGAAGACTATATTAAAAAATATATACAAAAATATTGAAAATATAGACTATTTTGAGAAGTATTTAGATAGTAAGATACGTACAGAGATTTATAATGCAAAACTAGCTAGTGGTAGTGAAGTAGAAGAAGTATTGGAGGACTTAGACTGATGAGAAAATACGCTCAGATTTATAAACAAAAAGTCGTATTCTTAACAGAAACAACTCTTACCCTAGATGAGGTAAGAAAAAACTTTGGTGATGATGCTATTTGGTTAGATGTCACTGAATGTGCAGATGTAGGAATTGGATATATCCAAGGATTAGATGCTGAAGGTCGTTTTAAATTAATCCCACCTACAGTGGATGATATGGTTGGTCTTAGTGAGAAAGAACGTAGAGCTAAAATTATGCTCATTCTTATGACCAATCTTAAATCCAAATACAATAAACTAGCTATGGATAATGGTTTCGTATCCATTGATGATGCTTTATTGGCAACTATCACCAATGAGGCACTAGAAGAGGATATGTCTGTAGCTAGTGGCTTAGGTGAAAAGTATTACCATCAACGTGCTTTAGTACGTAATTACTTTGCCACCGAGCATTACCAATACTATAAAGGCGACTATCAATTCTTCCGTTTAACCGATATTGATAAGATTCTAGAAGATGCTAAGCCAGCTAAAGTTGAAAATACTCATTATCCTGATCCTGTACCTGGTACACCATCACCAGCAGATCCACCTAATTTCAATCACGATACTGTATCTCCTACAGATCATTTAGGTGATGATATTCCTGAATTACCACCAGTACCATCTGATGAGCCTGGTACTAATGCTATGCCAGAGTTCCCTACAAATGAAGATAATAATGGTGATATCCCAGAACTTCCTCCTGTACCGTCTGACCATGGTAATTCTAATACTAGTAATGATATTCCTGAATTACCACCAGTACCATCAGATGGACATGTAGATAATGATAGTGATATTCCTGCACTACCTGGTGCTAATGAGTTGGAATTACCAGAATTACCTAGAGAGAATAATACTGTAGTAAGACCTGCGGATGAAAGTGATGCAGGTATCCCAGAATTACCGCCTACAGGTGATGGTGAATTACCACCAGTACCAGAAACACCTAATCCTAAAGTTCCTACAACGTTACCTGATGGATCTCCTCTTCCTGAGAATGCAGTAGTTGATGAACGAACTGGTGAAATCGTTGTCGAAGATGATGAATATTATACTGTATATCACCCAGATGGTAGAAAATCAGTACACCCTAAAGATCATTTATAGCCCTGGAACATCACTGTAAGCTCACACCAAAGGAGGTGGTTTATAGTGAGAAACCCAAATATGCTTAATCAGGTTTCCAATGTAGATAAATCTATTTTAAAAATGGACTATGTTCCTCAGTATGATTTACAAGACTGGGAGCTTAATGATCCTAAAGAATTTGATAAATTTATTAAGCAAATTGAGAAGAATGTACGTAATAGTATTGAATATAGAGAACTTATTCAATACTTACGTCTTTCTTTCAATATGGATACTTGCTCTTTTTATAAGAACGTATCAAATAGAGATAATACAAGTATTAAGATTCATATACATCACGACCCTATTACTTTATACGACATCTGTATGGTGGTATATCGTAAACAACAGGCAACTGGTCAGACGTTTAATGAAGAAACCATATCTAAAGAAGTTATGTGGATTCATTACAATGGCATGGTTGGGTTAATCCCACTATCTGAAACAGTACATGAACTAGTTCATAATAACTACTTATTTATCCCGACAACTCATGTTTACGGGGAATATAAGAAATTTGTAGAGATGTATGAGCCATACTTTACGATTGACCAATTGGAAAACTTACATGAGATTGAGAAAGCCACAGCTTCATATGATCATGCTAAGAGTCAAGAGTTATTGAAAACTAAGTATATGTATATCGACGATAGTGGTGCTTACGACTTACCTAGAAAAGAATTCATACTTGAATTATTGAAGAAACGTAAGCAAGAGATATTTAATACTTTAAATCCTAGAACACGTTATTAATTGGATATAGAATTTATATCCAGAGAAAGGATTAAACATGAAAGACTTTGACGTATTACAAGAATTATCTATGCAATATGATTTAGGTCATTTTAATACCTTGCAAGAAGACGAAATTAAAGCAAAAGCGATTACAGTAACTGAAGCCGTGGAATCTTTAGACTCTGCATTGAAATTTGATGCTACTATGATTCCTGTCGTTGAGTATACTCAAGACAATGGCGAAAAGTTAGTTGTAATTGAAGCCCGTGATTTGGTTCGTTTCATGGAAAATGCTGAATGTGCAGATACATTAGCAGCTATTAAAACTGTCTGCGATAAAAATTTAGTGCCTGATGACGCAACGTTCACTAAAGCTATTCTAGTAGACGAATCAAAAGTTAAATTCATCAAAGAAGCAGCAAAACAAAATACATTCTCTGAAGAAGCAGCTGCCTTGGTGGGTTTATTGGAAAACTTACAAAGCAACGGTATTAAGATTGTCACTAAATCTAAATAATATTCAATTCTTATAATAACTATCCAGTAAGGCCATATTCGGTCTTACTGGATTTTTATGTATCACACTCAAGGGGGGTGTAAGGAAAGTGTTTGATATTTATAACTCAACTACATTGAATTTATTTACTGATGCTTCGGTTAATAAGAAAAGTCATACTAGGCAGTTTGATGATGTCGTAGCAGGATGTCTACCATTATTTTACTCTGACGAAATGCAATATTTGGATAGATGTGGTAAATTCTGGATGCTAGAACCAACTTATCAGTATATACGTAAGACTACGAATAACTACGGGGAACTGTATGGTCTTCTTTTAGCGTTTATGTATATAGAGCAGTTGACTACCGGGAGACAACTGTGTCCATTTACAACGTTTAATATTTTTAGTGATAGTAAGATTAGTGTATGTGCTCTTCGTGATTGGTTACCTGGATGGTTAAGACATATGGATGAGAATGGTATTATGTATAATTCATCTGGTACACCTGTAGCTAACCAGCACTTATACCACCATATTTTAGCGGTAATATCTAATATACCTGATTGGGTAAATATTAGAATATTCCATATCAATGGACATATTGATACTAGAAAACTAATGCATATTAAGAAAGCATACAATAACTTCTTAAACTCTAATAGATATAATCAGGAATTTGTATCGTTTAAAGATTACTTTGCTTTAGCTGATGATTTACATCAAGCAAATAATTATATAGACAACTATACAAGACATTTGCTTTATGATAGTAATAGTACTGGTATATATGGAAGACGTATAGAACCTAACGTTCCTATTATAACTGAAAGATACCCTCACCCTGACTTTAAACGTATATCTAAGATATTTAGTTTTAAGTATAAGAATCTATGAGAAACACTATCATAAATATTATAAGTAATATTTAGCCCGTTTTATAGATAATTTAGAAATTATGCAAGGAGAGACATATATGGCTAAAACAAAAGAAGACATTAAAAAGAAACCAATAGGTGATCGTTTTACGGTTGCTGAAGTGCGTGAGCAATTATTAGCTACAATGATTAAGAATAATCAAGACATCATTCAGTGTGTAGCCAATTCTGAGCAACTATTAGAAGAGCTTAATGACATTAAAACTAAAATGGCAATTCTAGAAGAGAACCAGGCTGCTAATAAAGCTTTGACTGATAAACAATCAGCAAGAATTGATTCTTTTGTAGAAGCTGAAGATGAAGTTGCTAATAAAGTTGATGCGTTGTCTGTTACTTTAGTAGACCATATCAACAAATACGATGCTAACGTTAAAGCTGATCTTGAAGACAAAGCAGAGCAGCTTAAAAATCTATTCAATTCTGCTGAAGCTATTGATCCTAAAGAATTCAAAACGGTTAACCTAACTCCAGTATACGTATTATTGGTGATCATGATTATTGTAAACTTATTCGTTCTATATCGTCTATAATAACACAAAAACCCATATAGGTCATTGACCTATATGGGTAACTTTTTACTTTCTATATCACATATATGAAACAATCTTTGATTATAGGAGGTAAATCAAATGAAAGAGTTAAACGTAGAATTTATCCTAAAGAATGATTATAATAGCACAGGTACAACTACCGAAGAAGCTATTGAAGATTTCAAAAAAGGTAAGAGTGAGTTTTTTGCATATCATGATAATAATGGTGAAACAAATCTAGTTATTTCAGACCAATTACAATATTTATCTATAACAGATCTCACTATTGATGATTTGAATAAACAATTTTCCACTCTATTAGAGTTATCCATCAATACAGTATTTGATGAAGTTGTAGAAGTTACTTCTCCATACTTTGAAGTGGTTAATGATAAGCTTATTGTGTACGTGTACGTTAGTGGTAGATTTAGAATTTTGATTATGAATGCTGCTGAGGTAACTAATATTACAATGAAACCATGGGCTAAAGCAAACCAAGCAAACCCAATGGAGTTAACTAACCCTAACTTTGTTAAGAAGGGTATCTCCGAAGTATTCGCAGCTACAGTTGACGCTAAGACATATGAAGAAGCTGTACAGTTGGTAATCAATCGAGTTCAATATGGTTATAAAGATATTGTACTATTTGGTGACATGTTCTTCAATAACCGTTATGATCTAGCTAGTAAAGAATTAGTAGATATTATAAAGAAAGCATTAATGGATATAGTTAATCCATCAGAAGAAGAACCGGTTGAAGAAAATCATGAACCAAAACTAGAAGAGCCAGAAAACGATGTTATCGAGGAAGCAAAGAATGATAGACCTAAAGCAACTTATTTAGAAGGAAATCCTGAAGACTAATACATTTATAGCACACTGGGCACTTATAGCTCAGTGTGCTTAAATACCCCCTCAAAAATGACAGATGAACTTAATTTATAGATGTATATTATAGCTGTGATATTGAACAGCTATTCTTTTGGCTGATGTTTATATTTTCCATCAAGAAAGGAGAAAGTCTATGGATAAGTTCAGTATTGATAGTAATTATATACCCCATGGACAGATGGGAGTACAAACTATCACAAGAGAAGAGTATGAAGCCTCGCCTAGTATGGGTGAACAGTTCATATCCATTTCTAATTTCGAGGGTAATCCTCATGTGTTTCAAGATAGACAAGAAGGAGAAACAAAAATGTATTTCGATGGCTTACGAGCCCGCAACAGACAACAACAGGTTCAAACTACACCTGTACAAGTACCTACACCAACTGTAGATACTACAAGCTTCCAATGTGAAGTAATTACTAATCAAATAGAATCTCTTAAGGCAACTAATAGAGAGCTATTAAAACACGGGGAAAAGTATATTCAAGATGCTTTTGATAATGCAGACAAGATTGAAGAGCTTAAGAAGGAACTTGCTGCACTTAAAGGTGAAGTATACAAATCCCAGTCAATGTTCATCTCATTGACAGGTGAGGCTAAAGAAGAAGTGGTAGAAGAGAAACCACAACCTGTACAACAAGTACAGCAACAGCCGGTGCAAGCTAATGTAGCTAATCCACAAAACTTTACACCGGAAGAGCTTGCATTTATTAATCAAAATGCAGAAGCTTTCAATCAGTTGACCAATCAAATGCTTCAAATGCAAGCACAAGGTCAACATGTTCCATCTCTAGGAGAGATGATGGGTCAACCACAACACCACCATCATCATGATTGTGGGTGTGGGCATGACCACCACCAACACGTACATCAGCAACAACCACAGCCTGTACAACAACCAATACCACAACAAGTACCTCAACCGCAAGGAAGAATGTCTTGGGCTGATATGGCACAAATGGTTAATGAAGGTATAGCAGATAAACAAATGCAATATCAACAACCTGTACAACCACAATGGCAACAGCCACAGCCTGTAATGCAACAAGTTCAAACAGTTCCAGCAGGCGCATGGTATGGTATGCAACAACAAGTACAACAGCCAGTACAACAAATGCAAATGACTCAACCACAACCAATGCCACAGCAACAAGGAAGAATGTCTTGGGCTGATATGGCACAAATGGTTAATGAAGGTATAGCTTATAAAGAAATGCAAGAACGTGGTATCAACCCAAATGTACATTTCGATTTCCAAGATGCTGTACCATTATACAAAATCTACGAGGCTCAAGCTCAACAACAAGCAATGATGATGCAACAGATGCAATATCAACAACCTCAACCACAACCAGCTGTATCTCAAAATATGGCTATGGGTAATGCTCCAAGATTTGATTTCGAAACAGCAGTACCTTTGGATTATGGGTTTAATGGTCAACCATCGATGAATGGTATGGCTTCTTTTATCCCACCAACAGCAGCTATGTATCAACCAGATCATAATGGCTGGCATAAACCAAATAACTGGCGTAGCAAAATAGAAGAAGTTGCTAAACGCCGTGGTGTAACAGTTGAGTCTTTAATGGAACCAACTGAAATGACTTGGCAAGAAGCGGCTCGAGCTGAAGCTATAGCTTCTACACCAGTACTCATCAATAGACTTCAACGATTAGCACATGAGAAAGGATACAATGATATCCAAACTCTAATTAATTCTGGTGAAGTTGATTTTGATGCTATGCTTGAGCAAGTAGCTCAAGAGATGACCGATATCGTGTATAAAGATATCAAAGAGAATCCAATCCCTAAGACTGATTCTCTAGTTGATAAAATGAGTGATGTATATGATGCAAAGAAATGGTTAGGATTTGCTAATCGTCCAGAAGAGATTGAAAACGATATCCATATCAGAAACGCATACATCAATCGTCTTAATGATATGATTTGTGGTGTATCTCATAATGTACCTTGGAAACCTGAGAATACATATGAAGACGTACTATCATTTCTAAATGCTTATCCAGATCGTGCTGATTTGGAACAAGAGTTCGTATTAGAATTATACGAAGACTTATTATTGTCTCGTGGTCAAGACCCTACAGAGGGTGTATTCCCACAATTACCTAAAGGTCAACGTATTCTTAGTAGCCCACACCGTACATATTTTCATGGTGCTGGTCTACCTAATATCACATCTAATACCACATCTGTATCTCAACAACAGATGGCAATGCAATACCAAAATCAAATGGTAGATGCAAGAATGATGGCGTATGAAGATCAACGTCGTAACTGGGAACTAGCAACTACGGTTGGTGGTCACCCATTAGCAGGATATCCTGTAAACCCTAACTGGCAAGTCATGGTAACACCTAAAGACTCCAGTTGTCTTAATATCTTAGTGGACAAATTCTATGTTCCTGTATATGATGTAGGATATATGGAAGCTCCACCTAGCGATAAAGCTATCGCTGAGATGCTAAATAATCCTGGTCTAACTCCAGAGCAACGTGACTCTAAAGTTAAAGAAATCAATGATTATAAAGCAAGATACAATGAATGGGTTAAACGTTATAACTGGGAGCAAAATAAACAAGCTTTATTCGACAAGCTACAGTTATTAGTAGATAAACGTGGCATCTACGTTAAGCAAGTAAACAGTGCAAGATATGATCAAGATACTTATAATCTATTAATGGAAAGCATCAATTCTTGTGATCGTGGCATTGCTAAGATGCAAGCAGAATTACCGACACCAAGACCTGAAGATCCAGCATGGTGTGATGAACAAAACTTGTTATATGCAAACTATCTGATTGACCAATACAATCAACGTAGAGAAGAGTATGAACGTAGATCTCTTAGAAGATCTTGGCAAGCTCGAGGTAATAGATTGGGATGGACATTCCCAATGGATGAGATTAAGACTCAAGTACAGCAAAATGATATGCTTAGACATTTCATTCCTAATACAAGAGTACTAACTCCAGCAGAAGCGCATCTATTCAACAAAGAATCTGCACGATTCGCTAAAGAAGAGTATGAAGCAAAGCATGAGAATGCACGTAAATTCCACGAAGATAAGATGGCTTGGTGGAAAGGTATGTGGGTATCTTCTTATATGGTAATGAACCAAGTTGATGAAGAAACTGCATCTAAAGTTTATGATGAACAAGACCCATATGGTTTAATTCATCAATACATCTATGACCCAAGATTACAAACAGAATCTTCCAGAAAACTTCGTAAGATGGAAGACTGGGAATACCCAGATTGGGATATGTTAACTCAAAAACGTCGTATTGATTTCGATGAAAAAGAGTTAAGACTTTATAACTGGCGTATGAAAAACCAACGCTTCCGTGAAGCAGTTGTTCCAGCACGTCCAGCACCTGAATGGTCAGCATTCCAAATGAGAAATGGCCAGCCTATTATGGTTCCTACAAACTTCTATCCATGGGCTACAGCATTCAGTAATTACAAAGCTACAGGTGATAAAGAGATCGATAACAAAAACTTCGCAGCATGTATTGCTAGAGCAGAAATGTTAGAGCAAGCTCACCGTAGACCTAAAGACTTATCTGAAAATGCTGGTTACTATAAACGTGCTCCATTCCAAGAAGCACTAAGTAGCTATAAGCATAAGACTCGTATCGGTCAAGTATCTGATTTACTTGAAGAGTATGAGAATGATGAGCAATTTAAAGACATGATGGACAATTATGTCTACTTAGAAGAAACTGGTAAGTTAGCTGGTTATGATTATAATAAAGATAGAATCAACTTCGAGAATTCTATTCTAGAACAATTCCAAGCTGTAGGAAAGAACTTACCTGAAGGGTCTTGTTTAAAAGATCCAGAGTTCGACACTTATAATGGTAAATCTATTGATTCCATTGCTAAAAGACAGGTTGAACTAAATATGCAAGCTAACGATGCAATCAAAGCATATTTATCTCCAGAACTAGGAGGCAATTATGATCGTAGCAAGCACATTAGCTGATGATGTAAGACTCAATCTAACAAATAGTGGTGTAGATATAAGAAAGATTCATCTAGATGCTATGTATAAGTCATTAGCTTATACTGTACCATTAGAGCAAGCTTTCGATAATCTACAAGGCCCTATGGTTGAGGACTTATTTGATGCTGAAACAATTAAATCGATTAAGTTAGCAGTGACTAACCCAAAGATTAAATTCTTCAAAGACAAATTCAAAATCTTAGCAGGGATACTAAACCCTCTCGGATATAAACTAGCACATGCTGGTACTAACCGTGTAGTAGCCCAACCAGATTTTGATGATACGTTTATAGTAAAGATTGGTTTAGATAGAGCTGGTAGAACTAATGGTCCAAATGAGATTGTTAACCAAAAGTATCTTAAACCATTCGTAAGTAAGTGCTTTGATACCACAGATGATGGTGTTTTAAGTACATTTGAGCGTGTTATTCCGATTGAGAATCTGACACAGCTCTGGTCTGTACGTGAAGATATCTTTGATATTATGCGTGCTATTACAAAACGTTTCGTAATAGATGATTTTGGGACTGAGGCTTTTAAGAACTGGGGAGTTCGCAAAGGCTTTGGTCCTGTATTACTAGACTATGCTGACATGTATATTCTAGATAAAGATACGGCATATTGCCGTAAACCTATAGATTGGCATAGCACTGCTGTATGTGGCGGTGAGCTAGGTTACACTCCTGGATATAATAAGATTATGTGTAAGAAGTGTGGCGGTATAGGTAAAGCTAAACAATATAAAGGTAAGGATAAACTATCCGTTTATGTTCCATCAAGGGGGATCGACATGGGTATCAAATGTGTCATTAAAGTTGGCGGTAAAACTGTATTCAGTACAGAAGAAGGTTTTGCTAATCAAATCAACGAAAGTAAAGAAGAATTCGTAGCACCACATGAGGTAGTTCTTAATGACTATCGTCAAGCTATCGATGATATGAAAACTGAAACTGATAAAGTTCGTCAGCATAATGATGAATATTTGAAGAAGCTTCTTCAAGATAAAGAAGAGCGTGAAGCTCGTAAAGCCGAAGAAGAAGCTAAGAAAGATAACGCTAAAATGCGTATTATCGTTACAGCCAATGGTGTGAAAGTGATTCAACCAGAAGCTAAGAAAGAAGAACCAGTTATTGAGAAACCAATCAAATTGATTACTCATGATGGTAAACCAGTAAATGTAGTTGACACTACAAATGGCAAGATCTATGACTTCACTGAACCAGTAGAATCTGAATCTAAACCTGAAGTTGTAGAAACTAAACAGGAAGAAAACAATCATATAGAACAGCCCAAAGAGGTTGAAAACAAGGAGAATGAAGAGACAATGAATGATAAAATGCTTATGAATATGACAGACATCCGTTATTTCAAACAGGTATTACAAGATCGAATCAATGACTTTATGAGTGAAATCGAAACTTATGAAGACAGTGAGTTGAAAGACATTGTTAAAACACTATCCCTAATCAAAGGTAAGAGTGAAGAAAACAAACCAATGTTACTCACTGAGATCTTACCTGACTTCTTATGTATTGATCTTGAGCAAGATGGTTTTAAAGAATTAGACGGTCCAGTAATGTATACTGTACGTGTAAACTCTTCTAAACTATACAGTGTAGTTGGTGAAGACATCGAACGTCTTATCAAAGACATTGATGCAGTACGTATTGAACGTGAAGCAGAAGTTCAAGAATCTCGTGTAAGTGCTAAAGTTAATACGAAGCATAAGAAAGTAAAATATGGTAATAAGAAGTTTGATGCAAACTTCTAGTTAGGAGGTTTCAATGAATTATGCACCACAGGCTCCAAGCCCATTTATTATAACTAACTCTACTATTATGGTAGATAACTTGTTGGCTAGTGGAAGACCTTCGAGAGTTGTTGCAATTACAGATGAACCTATGGATGGTGGCGGGATTATTACAATCCCGGCATATCTTCCGCCATTTGAATTAGTGGCAGAATACTTAGACGCACAAGAACGTTATAATGGTAATGTGGCAGACCAAGTATTTAGAGACCAATATATGGCATACTTGCAATCCAATAACACTGTCGTTTTGAACAGTGCATTGCTTGTAGCTACTGGTCTTCTTACAGGGAAACAAGTATTATTATACTTCCCGAAAGATGAATGGGATAGTTTTAATCTAATCCCTGAGGTATTAATGGCATTCTTCCATGAGAAGCTCCAAAGTAAAGTTCCAATTGAGAATATGAACTTGGGGTATTCTGATGAAGCTTATGCTATTTACCCAGATATGGGTGCTGGTTTTGATGCATTGATTTGGTTACAGCAAAGCAATAATATCTCTTATGATAATTTCATTGCGTTGTTTAACCGTGCTCAGGCATCTCAAGCATTCATTCAAAATGTCTTGTATACACAACAGCCTATGCTTATGGCTCGATATGGTAATAGCTTAGCATTTGACGACGCTAACCGTATAGCTAAAGCTACATATGAGGCTTCATTACGTGGAGCAAGACCATCTATGTTTGTAAGGAGTTAACTATGAAACTTATCTTTACAGACGTTATTACGTCTAGACTATATGAAGATCTCTTTAAGTTAAAAGAAGATATTAAGATATATAGACTAGAGTCTCTTGAAGGTGTGGCTGAGATTATATACGCTTTACGTAACTATGATCCAGCTACTAAAGAGTATGATGGTTTATTTGGTGACAGTGTAATGAATCAATCACAGAAAGCTTTTAAAGAGCTATTTGAGATTGCTACAAGTGTCATCAATAATAATACAGCCATCATAGTCGTAGATATGTATAACGATTGGTTATATAATATCGCAGAAGTTATGGGTGACTTCTTTAAAGTTGAATGGGGTATCGAACCAATATACATCAGAGATGTAACAGACCAAAAACTGTTATTGGATTACGATTACTTCAATTCTGGTGAGAATCTAAACTTCCCAAGTATCAATCAATCGTCTGGTCTATATGCTCAAATATTACAGCAAATAGCCGAACACAAACCTCTGAGGGGTATGCCATCTACGTATGGTGTACAAGCAAGGAGCATGTTTACTAATGAGCTTATATAATAGTGTATTAGCCAGACGAGACTATGTATCAGATATAAGAATGGTAATCGATAGTAATATCGTGGAGTACGATATTGAGAAAGCCAATCTTAATATTCTATATAAATATGGAAAGATTGATACTCAAACTTATGATATGGTTTTACATATGGATAGGTATAATAGACAATACTTTATGGGGAATTTCATAAGAGATAACCGTCTCAGTTCTATCTTAGCTGAGGGGATTAAGAGGGCCAAGTTAACCTTTCTCGAGAAAAATGAAGTTCCCTTAGTATCCCTACTGGAGATACGTAATGATGCGTTATTTATCATAAATCCTAGTATAATGTACCCAGAACTTGATGGTATAACTTTCAAGGCAAAGTCTACATACTATGATTACTTAGAGTTAAATAATATGAGTATCTTCTTTACTAGAGATATGCTTATGACATATTTCGAAGTTAAGGGTATGCCTAATAGAGTGGTAGACTTGCATATACCGTACTTATTAAAATCACTTGACAATATAATCAATATCTATAAGAGAGATAAGCGTAATGCTATTAAACAGCTCCATGGGTTATACAATGATTATATTGAACGTAAGTTAGATATTGGATATTATAGACCATTCAATATATTCTCTCAGTATGAGTTTAGAACTAATTGTAGCCAATACAATCTAGACTATGTATCAGATCAATATAAGAATGCAATTGATATCTCATTCAATGAAAGAATCTTAAGAGAGTTTCACTCATTACTTCTTCAAGATACATTATAAGACAAAAGATATCCCCATATAGGCATTGCCTATATGGGGTATATTTATTTTTTATAGCAAACTTAGTTATACTTATATACTATAAACGTGTATGGTAGATACAGCTATCACAACTAGCTGTATCTAAATATAACCATACACTTGTAGACATAAGTCTACATGCCGAAAGGAGGTGACTCCCATGGCTGGTCGAGGATGCGTAGGTAACTACGCTAATCAGTTAGCTGAACGCAATTCCAATTTAGATTGGAAAATACGTGCAGCCAAAACTTTGGTAGCCGATAGATATTTTGGCATTAATAATGTCAATCATCATGACGCTATCATGGCGTACCGGTTCCTAAAATCAATAGGAACTGAAATGGCTATAACTGAAAATCACTTATAGTCATTAATATACATGGGTAAGTGTATCCTCACTTACCCATGTATTATTTTTTATATAGTAAACTATTTTATACTTATATACTATTACTGTGTATGGTAGATACAGCTATTCTGAGTAGCTGTATCTAAATTTACCCATACACTTGTAGACTATAAGTCTACTTGCCGAAAGGAGGTGACTCCTATGGCTGGCTGTGTTATGAATTACCATAGCACTTTGGCCGAGCGTTCAGCTAATATTGGCTGGATGATCAATTATTGCCAAGAGATAGTTATTGACTATGTTAAGGGTAATAATTGTGTTACCTTGGCCGAAGCCAAAAGAGCTGAAGCTTATTTAAATAAGCACGGCGTATTTGTAACTGTTGACCTAGATATGGTTAGATAGTTACAAAATGTACATGGGTAAAGATACTCTTCTTTACCCATGTATTATTTTTTATAAGTAAACTTAGTTATACTTATATACTATAAACGTGTATGGTAGATACAGCTAGAGTCAATAGCCGTATCTAAATATAACCATACACTTGTAGACTATAAGTCTACAAGCAGCAAGGAGGTGAATCCTCATGACCGGAGCTCAGATGAGATTCTTTAATCTCGCTGCAGGGTACGAGGCCAATCATTATTTAAAAATAAGATTGGCTTTAGACATCTTACGCAACTATGAGAATGGTAATACTCAAAACTATTCTCATGAAGAGTACGATGAGTGCCTAAAATTCATTCAAAATCTAGAACCATAGATTTCTGAATGAATGATAATATTACATGGGTAGGTGTTCACTCACCTACCCATGTTTTATTTTTTAGGATTTATTCCTGGATGTAGAGAGAAGACTACATCCAGGAATAATAGGGTGATTAGTTATTGAAATGAGGTAAACTAATCTTGAAAGAGTTATAGGATGATCATTCCTATGAGTGAGAGTAGAATAGAAGATTGTGGATGGGTTCCCATCTCCTATTACTTTCACTGTTATATTAGTTATTAATAATAAATTTGATAAGTGATATCGATACCTTTGTTGAGTTCGATTAATTGTTCATTAGGGAAGTTCAATTTAGTCAAAGGACGGATATCTTGATAGTGCATTACACCATCGATTTCTTTACGCCAAGCATAGCATAAGGAGATAGTATTGATACGTGCTTCATTAAGACCTACAGTATTAACGAAGAATTCACGACATTCATCTTCAGTGATTTTAAGATGGATTTCTACGATTGTTTCTACATCTAAGTTTTTATTAGTATTGTAGATTTTAGCATCGATAGGGGTACCGTCTTCGAAACGACGAATCAATACAGGTTCAGTTTCGAATGTTTTAAAGTAGTAAGCAACACGGTTACCAATTACTTTACGACCATGGTAAGTCATTTTCTTAGCATCACTGATATCTTCAGTTACTAATGGATAACGGAAAGGAACCAATGCTTCAGGAGTAATCCATTTAGCATAGTTAACTTCACGTACTTGAGAGTTTTCACGGCCACAACCATCAGTACCAACACAGAATAGCATAACCTTTTCTGCTTCTGCTGGAACTTCAAATACACTGTTTTCTAAACCAAGTTCAGTATTATAGGAAGGAGTGATTTCAGTAGTTGGTGCAAATCCGAAATGTGCTCGAGCTGTGAATTCAGCACCAGGTAAAACAATTTTATTTTTGCCACGGAATAATACTTTATCAGTACCTAAGGCTTTAATTACAATATCAGTATCACGATACGCATGAGAGCGAATAGACGCTTTCTCATCAGTACCATTAAACTCGTTAAAAATGAGTTCTTTAGTATTGGACATGTCGACCTCCATAAATATATTTATCGTTATTTAAGCTTAAACTTTATAACTATGTTAAACTAGGCTTTATAGAACGGGTTGAGCCACATATGGTCATGAACCCTAGCATTATCAGTAACCTTGAACTTAGTCTTAGTCTTCATACCATCTAGAATAGATAAGGAGTTAAGATGATCATCTAATATGAGTCTAACGTCTAAGTTAATCTTATCATGAATACCATCTAATCCATTAATCTTATCTATTAATGGTTTGAGTACGATATATTTAATGACATCTTTAGGAAGAATATCATACATATCTGCAAGAATAAGAGTTTTGTACCACCAGTTACGTAAGTAGATTTTGTCACAGAAGTGTGCTTCGTCTTTAATCATAGATCTAATATGTACATCGACAATACCATCTACAATATCAATAGTATCCTCATCTCTGATTTTACAGATATACCAAATATCATCAATAGCTCTAATAGTTTCGAATAACTTACTATCGAATTTATAGATGGTATTAATACCCATAACCTCAATCTTATATGATTTAAAGAAGTTAATAACTTTAGCAACGTATTGTTTGATAAAGTCTAAACCAACACCAGGGAATGAGTTGAATAAGTATTGGTATTCATTACTATTAAAGTATCTTTCTACATACTTGGTTATATCGATACATGTATTGATGATACGTTTTCTTTTTTCAGTAAGATCACCGATATTACGGATACTATCAATAAGACCAGACAAATCTCTATCTCTATAAGTCAGGAAGTTATAGTAGGATTTATTAGGCTCTTTACCTTTATCTGTGGTAAATGGCATCTTAAAGAAGTCATTATTGTATTTGATTTGCATCAATGCTTCATATGTCTTCTTATATGCATTATACTCACGATAGTTATTTGCTTCTCTCATATGTTTAAGAAGATCGTTACGTAATGCTATATTATTATTGAAGATTTTGAATAGTTGTTTAGGTGAGGATAGTGATGTCTTATAAGTTTCAAACTTATCAGCACCAGTATAATCCAAGTCTTTATAATATCTAGGACCCTTAAGCATCTTTTGAAGTACACCTAAGTCTGCTTCAAAGTTAAAGCCCATGATATACATAATCTTTTCAGGGTCTTGCATAATATCGTCTTCGAGATTATAGTATTCATACATTAGAGAGAATAGTGTACACATGATATCACTAAGTCTAAACATTTTAAACTCACGAATAGATGGTACTTGTAGCATAAGTCTATCTTCAAGTTTAACTTTATCAAATAATAAGTTAAAGAAGTAAGGCATATCAAAAGCTATCTTAGTCATAGACATTACTGAATCAATAGTAATGTATTTTGTACGTACATAATTAAACTCTTTATCAAGAATTTCTTTATATACTTCATTTTTATCCATCTCGCCAGTCCATAAACCATCACCCTCTGTCATCTTATCGTAAGGGATATGTTTATTTCTGTCTTTGATATACTTATCACCAGACTCAGTCAAAGGAATCTTAACGAATTTCAAATCATAGTTCTTCTCATTATCTTCGACTAGTTTCTTATTAATCTTAGCATTGATATAGTTAAAGATAAACTTAATTTTAGAACCGTGTCTTTCCATCTTGGCTTTATCGGTTAAGAATAATTTACCATTAATAATCTCATAGTCATTCTTAACTAGGACATAGCCATCATCCATAATCATCATCATTCTATTATTATTTGGAGATTCCAAATATCCATCAAATGGGAATGGGATAGTAATACCTGTAGCATCATCTGCTATATCAGATACAACCATCTCAGACTTAATATACTTATTGTATTTTCTGAAGATAGTATTATAGATGAAAGTGATATTGAATCCACGATTTCTATCGATAACTGTACCATCTGTAAACTCAATAATATCTCCACGGATTTTATATCGCTCAGGGGATACTAGTGTACTACCAATAGTAACAAATAACCCATTATGTGATTTGATATAGTTAAAGAATGGGAATATGATTTGGAACTTATTAGTCCCCTCAATAGGAGTATCGATGAACTGATCTTCTATATTGATAGCGAATTCATTCTCAGGGTAGTCGTAGTAGTAGCATACAATATTATCAGCAATATTAAGCAAGAACTTAGTATCAGTAATCTCGATACCGGTACTAGTATACTTGTATCTAGACTCTTCTAAACGTCTACCATTAACTAATAGAATGACTTTATTCTTCTTAGCAATATAACCATCGTAAGGATAACTGAGATTTAATACACTTTGTTTATTATTATCAACAGCTAAGACCTTGACTTTCTTATTAGTTATAGATTGATCTTCTGGATAAGTATAAATAACTTCGATTGTAATCCCTTTACGCATCAATAAGTTTTGTTTATTAATATGGAGAGTATTCTTAAGTATAGTATACTCAGTAAATGCTAATGGGTCACCGTTTACATATACTTCGATAACGTTATTACTATCCATATACTTAGGGAATGGGAATTCTAATTCATATTTAGTTTCACCTGGTGTCGTTACAGTAATAGATTGAGTCGTAGACTGTAATGATATAGGTTTAGTATTAGAATACACAAAGTTTGTATTTACTATACGGTCGGCTATAAATCTATCGTCACTATTAATATTGGTTATATTAAGCTTACCATCTTCTGTTGTAGTAGAGAAGTATCTATCTTTTTGAAGATATACAGAAGCTGTATCTGCAAAGTATACACCATGGTCTACAAAGTCAATATCTTCTGGTACTTTAGTTATAATAGTATTAGATGTAGACTCTGCTTTAGTTTGAATAGTTTCAAACTTAAATTTATATTTATCAGAATAGATAAATAAAGCTATAAGCTCTCTACTAGTCTTAGTATCATCTATATTCCAATTAATATCATCAGTGAAGATGATCTTAGTGAAATCACTATTAAACTTGTATCTTGTAGGATCTATAAATGTAGAACCTACAGACAATCTTAATCCAAATCCCTTCTTGAAATAAGTATCCTTATCTACAGGGAACTCAATAGGTACTTCTTTTGTATTCTTATCTACAATAGTAATGAATTTAGATTCAGTCTTAATAGTATAATCATTAATATTAGCTGGAATATCTGGAGTCTTATTGCTTAAGAAGTCAAACTTAAGTGTAGTCTTACCATCAAGATAATGCTCATTCTCAAATACTATCTTATGGTCAATTACATTATATTCAGATGGTGGTACCAGATAATCATCAGCATACAGATGAATATAGTTACCCTTATCTAAGAACTCTGTATCATTATTTGGATATGGGATAGGGATATTATTCTTATCCGTTATAGGCATAGTAGTTGTAGCTGTATCCATAACTTCTTCTGTATCTAGATACGTTTTGTATTTATAGTTAAATACATAGTCTCCAGTATCGGGATCAGACTTTCTATCTTTAAGGAGATAGTATTTAAAGATTCTGATATCATCAAACCCAAATAAAGAGCATATATCAACCATACAGGTTGGTGTAGATTTGAATTTCAATAGCTTATTAAGATTCTTAACCATAGCTATTTGATATTTTAATGGAATCTCATCATAATATGGTACATCATGCCACTCAAAGATATAACGTATACATCTCTCGTCTAATACATCTAGCTTAATAATATGCTCACCAGTTTCAGAGATAAGATCAATCATAGTTTGTAATAGAATGAAGATGGTAATAAAGTTGGTATAGTAATCGCTATCAAATCTATATGCTTCAGAATATACTGTAGCCATAGTATACCCACGATTTACTATATAACGATTCTTAAATTTATCAGATAGAGCCTGTTGGTCTATACGTGGTAAATATAGTAACTCAAAATTATCAGCTTTACGTGCGGCATAGGCAGTAATACCAGATGCAATATAATTCAAGTAAGCATATCTAGGCCCATTATATCTTGAACGGATATCATCCATGATGCCTTCTTCTTCAAGAATATTCAATTCAAATTCTGACATATCATGCATAGGCTTAGTAAAGTCCACACCAATATTGTCTTTACGTAAATCTTCATCTACATATAAGAACGGCAAACCTAATGGTGGTTTACCCATAATCATTCGATAATATTCATTATACTCGACATAATGATTTACAAAGTATTCAGCTGCAATCTTACGACAGGTTTCTCGTTTATTTAATGGAATAAGACGTGGATCTTTCTTAATTCTCATCCAGTATTCACGACCAATTTCACATCGAGATAGGATAATGTCGTTATATTCATATGCATCATAAGGAGCTTTACCTTCGATAGATTGTATATATAGGTCAGCATAATACATAGATGCTTCAGACTCCATAGAATCTGCTAGATCTTTATCTTTTACAACCGCACCTAATGCTAGAATCTTACTGTAATATACAGTATTATCTACAAACGGTTCAGGTGAGATTGCTTTAGTAATATGAGAAAGTCTCATTCTTTGTAGTTCCTCCCTTCGGAATGGAATTATTCGATTACTACTATGTACTGACCATAATAGCCTATTTAGCCCAACATCAAGTTAATCATACCTATTTAAATAACAACAGGAGTGTTTAGAATATGAGTCAACCGTTTCCGGATTTAAGTATTATTACTAGTCCAAATAATCCAGTAATAAAATCTCCTTTTGTACCATATCAATTGGAGTTCTATCAAACTAAATATTCGTTAATGGATATTGATAGATATACAAGTTTTGTAAAGAATGCTGTATCTAGATTTAGAGCATCTAGATCTTATAAGAATTATAAGTTCTTCTTAATGAATCTAGGCATGGACAGATGCCAAATCAATAATAATATCACTATGGATATGGCTACTATTGAAATGCATCATAATATGCTAACTATCTTTGATATTGCTTTTATCATTACGGAGCATATCATCAATACTACAGGGTATATTACTTCATTTGACTTAGTTGAGCATTTACGTAAAGTGCACCATGAGCATAAGGTAATGCTTGTAATGTTAAATTTAACAGCTCACCAACTATATCATAATACAAATAATTTCTTCATTCATCCTGATATGTGTTTTGGTAATTGGGGAGCTTTCCTAGAAGAGTATAAATATGGTATCACTATTGAGATAGCCAATAAAGTTATACGCTACTTAGACGAAGCTATCCAAGTAGGCTCTACACAAGATAATGGATTGATGGAAGTTCGTGATCATTTAGTGAATTGGAGTCGATATAATGAGTACAACCTTGGAAATCAGTCTTATAGTAATTCTGGTATTTAGTATAATAGCTTTCTTCTTTACGGTTAGTGTAATCATTAACCGAGTTACATACTTCCATGAACAAAAGATGTCATTCAGACGTTCTAGAATTAAGATCGATGTACGTGAAGTTGATAATATGATTGATAATATGATTCAAGAAGGCATCAATGAGTTCATCGTTATTAATAACTTAGCATTTGATAATGAAAACTATATCAGAGAAGATGTAGAGAAAGAAATGCGTAAATACGTATCTGACTATGTAGTAGCTAGAACTACTCCAGTATTCTTAGAGAAAGCTCACTATGTATATAGAAAAGAATCATTTACTAGTATAGTAGCCAATAAGATCATCATTGGTGTAACCTTATATGTAGCTAGAAACAACGCTAAATAATGCAGAAAAACCCCCATATAGACATTGTCTATATGGGGATTCATTCTGCTAATTGCTTTATCGAGGTTTACCATTGAACTGTCACCGCAGATGCAATGATATTATAGTGTTATATAGATTTAAATGTCTAATCTATAATTTTCATTGTAATCTTCAAGTTCTTCTTTGGTTAGGTAACGATTTAATAGTTTATCTAAAGCAAGTTCACCAACTTTATCTTCAAATAAACCACGAGTATGAATACAGAATGTATTTAGGAAGAAGTATTTCTTCTTTTTCATACATCTAATCATAAATGCTTTATATAAATCCAAGATAGCATTCGTGGTACCAGTATGCTTAAATAATCTAAATAAGATACCAGTTAAACTAGAAAAAGCAAGAGTATCAGAGAAGTCGAATTCGTCAATAGCATTCAAAACTACACTAGCAATACGGTAATCATTCTTAATATTAAACCAAGCCTGATTACAAGATTCTAGATATATTAGGATATTAGAGGATCTATGTTTAACACACATGTTTAATACATTACCATCTAGCATATCTAAATATTGTTTAGCGAAGAACTTATACATAGTCACATCATCATCCGCAATAATAGATTCTAGGATGAGGTCTAAAGAGACCCCATCACTAGTCAAATCATGAATGTATAAAATTCTTTCTGCCACTGAAAGATTCTTTAATTTAGCCGAATATTCCATTTGATTCTCCCCCCTTAATGTACATATTATACTTCTGTAACGTCAGTCAATTTAGCAAACTCTTCTGGGAATAGTTCTGCAAATGTACCAGTATCTCCAGTATAGGATGCAGCTTCTTCCCAAGTCTTAGTTGTATAGTTGTAACGTTTTGTTTTGTCTTTAGTAAATAAAGCTAAGCGATAACGACAAGCATTAGCACTAGTCACAAGAGGATTAGTTTCATCTACTAAGATATGAACGTACTTAGCATTATATTCACCTTTTTCTGGAGTGATGATATGATGTTTACCAGTACGGTCATAATATAGACCACCTTTCCATGCAGATATAGCACAGTCACCATCTAAGATAATTTCCATAGGAGCATCTGGTACAGCAACGTCATCATTAGTTACACCAGTAACTTTACCTTCTTTAGCTTCTAAACGGAAAGGTACTAATGTAATATCTGTACCTTTGATTGTTTTGATGCTACGATTATAGAAGTATGGTAAGTATTTAGTATATTTACTTGGTCTACCATACTTTGTTTCACCAACAATAACTAAGTTTTCAATATCACTTAAGGAACCATCAGATGCTTTTGATTTAAGCTGAGCACGATAGTCTGATTCTAAGTAAAATTGAACTAATAGATTTTCATAAGTTGTAAATGTTTTAGTATCCGCATCATACCCACGTTCTGGTTCAATTATAAAATGGACATCGGCATTTTGTATTTCAGTAATATTATTCTTATAGAAATCGATAATAGGGTATATGGATGGTGAATTGATAAGATCAGTATAGACGCTTATGCTGTAAATATTTCTACCATCATCCGTAGTATGCTCACATTCTTCACCAGACTCACTACCATCGAATGGGAAATCTGTATCACAATATACCGCTTTATTAAAATTCCAAGTATATTTCTTATTAGGGATAACCATAGTATTGGTTTTATTATGATATAAACCGTTAGTATCACCTAAAGAATATACAGATTCACCAGACTCAGTGTTAGCATATTTCAATGTGTAAGCATCACTAAGTGTAATAATATATTCCGTAGTTGTTGGACTATAGTTTCTAAATGTGTTTTGTGCTATATCATCGTTAAATCTATAATACTTATAATCTTCTTCTGTAGGTTTAAGATAATCGAACCATTGTTGATACATATAATGGAACGTTTTATCTTTATTTTGAAGCCAAGCTAATTCACAATAATCGAAATATTTAGTATAATCATGTGAAATTATAGATACACTTAATTTAGCTAGCTTTTCAGCTTCTTTAATTAAGAACGCTGTCATTTCTTCTGTAGGATCTACAGCGATAAGAGTATAATATTGATAAGTTACATCTGCAATAGTAGCATATTTAGAAATTTTGCTAATATTGTTTTTAACGTATTCATTATCAGGATTCAAAGTAGAATTGATAAGATTGAATTTAGATTTCCCTTTAGGTACGAAGATTTTAAACGCTGTAGTTGTATTACCACCATTGATACCAATCATACCCATAGTATTTCCTCTACCATATGTACCCATACCGGCACGGTTACGTAGAATGAGTTCTTCGTCCATAATAATGGTATCAGTAACAACAGCTTTTACATTAGGGTTACCAGATACGACAAATTGGTCACATTTGATTACTGCAGCATACGGAGACTTACCATTGATATAGAAATCGGATGTATATTCAGGTAAAGATGCAGTACCTTTACATTCGAAAATATCGCTACCATCTTCTAGACCAACAACGTCTAGCATAGTTAATTCATCTTCAGTAAGATCTGCTTTCTTTTTCAATACGATACTATCATCATTAAGATTTACTCTAAGACTGTATGTATTATCATTATTATACAAATCAGTATACTTAGGCATACGATAGCTAGTATTACATAATTGACCAAAATGACGTTTACCAAAATTAATAGTGATATTACGTTTATCTGATGGTGTTTGTTCCATAAAGGATTTTGTTGGCCATTGGATAAGATAGTTCTTATCGTCTGGTACAGTATATGTAGACAATCCTGGGATAGCACCAATACTATTATGGTCAAACGTTTCAGAAGAAGCAGAATACATAAAACCATTACTGATATTTACAGATCCACCGGCTAAACCGGTAACCACTTCAGCAGCTTTAATATTTTCTTCTACTTTATTGGATATTTTCTTTACATCATTAGCTAAACCAGCTATAGTATTAGCAGCAGTTATCCCTGTTTCAGAGATAGCTGTTTTTACATTGTCAAGATCGGTTTTAATTTGTTTAAACTCGCTTTTGATATTGGCGAGTATCTGTTCAGTTGTAGTAGCCTTCGGTTCAGACATCTAGACCCCTCCAATTAAAAATAGTCAAAATTATCCCCACCCTCGATATCATACTCTTTAGAGAACGTTTCATAATCTGGGTGGTTTTCTGGTTGGATCTCATATGGTTCAATATCAGAAGCATTTTCCCAACTCATAGTATTATAGTTCCAATATTTTGATTGATCCATATTATAGAACATCATACCTATTAAACAAGCACGAATATCTCTTACGATAGGATCGTTTTCATTGACTAAGAAGATAACGTATTTAGCATTCTTAAATAAACGAAGATACATACGAGAAACTTTAGAACCACGGTATTTATATGGGCCGAATGTTTCTTCGCCCATCTTGCACCCATCAAGTTTCCAAATCATTGGTGTTACTGGCTCTTCAATTTCTGAATCGGTTTGAGTTTCATCTATATAGAATTTACCAAATGTCTCTTCGGCTAAGACATAGTCAAATCCTAATTTTACATTAGTAAGCATAACTTCTTTGATATGTCTATTATAGAATGGAGTAATACATGGGCCATTCTTATCATATGCATTTTCATTTATATTGATTCGTTCAATTAATTCACCTTTGGTGTTTAACCATTTAATTTCACCAAATGATGCCATAGTTTGAAGATGCCAACGGTTAAGTTTAGCATTGTTATCGATAGGTAGAGTGATTTCGATCACTTTATCTCTAAAACTGTTTTGATATTTTGGATAAAATAAATCCAAACTTCTACCAGTAATAGCCTTCTTGTCTAAATTAATCTTATAGATTTCTTTAGATGTAGCATCATCCGTATAGGTTGACATATTGAGAAGGCTTCTATTTGTCATGTAACTAATAGGTTTATCTATAGTATATGGTTTATCTTTATATGCAATATACACATATTTTACTAAAGCTTCATTGAAAGTTGCAGCAATATATCTATTAGATATAGGATAGTCCCCATAGAATACGCCTGTACGATTAGCGCTTTGTAATTTAAGCTCCATACTACTACCGAATATAGAGAATTCTTTTTCTTCAAGATAACTACGTGCATATATCGTTGACTCATTAGCATTATTACCCCAACCGAATAATGTATTACTAGGGGTTACACCAATCTTATATTGCTCTTTGAATATATCTCTAAAGCAATATTCGAACCAATGTTGAATACTCATATTTGGTGTATATGGTTTCCATGTCATAGTATTATAGTCAAAATATTCACTTCTATCATAAGTTAATACAATAGCTTGTAATAATGGAAGTACACTACTGTTATTACGAAGAGATTTCATAGATACTTTAGACTTATCTACAAGAATTCTAAATGTAGCATCATTATTACTAACCATAGTAGTTGCTTTGAAATCACCAGC